>WBZN01000475.1_pt1 | contig 27767 bp, 28 predicted proteins | sample 5204281 | NCBI WGS metagenome assembly WBZN01 (sample SAMN12344347, study PRJNA552823) | activated sludge metagenome | biome: Activated sludge suspended growth; feature: Nitrification reactor; material: Wastewater; isolation source: activated sludge from nitrification reactor of wastewater... | reverse complement strand
GTTCGCTCAGGTCGAGGCCGCGTGGCTGGCGCGCAACACGACCGCGCAGATCCCGCAAGACCACAGCCTGTAGCGCGCGCGTCACGCCAGATCGTGCCGCGACTAGTTCGCCGAGTCGCCGGATCCGGTTTGCGACAACCACGCGCGCCCCGCGCGTGGGCGCTCGGGTAGGATCTCGTGGATGCGCGGAACCGGGATCCTCGTGGTCGTCGCGGGGCTTGTCGTCGTGGTGGAAGGGCTGGCGCGCGCCGAGACACCGACGGAACGAGCCGACGAGCTGTTCTCGATCGGCCGGGACCTCATCAAAGCGGGCGACGTCCAGGGAGCGTGCGACAAGTTCGAGGCGGCGATCGCGATCGACGCGACGGCGCCCGGCGTCATGCTGAACCTCGGGCTATGTTCCGAGCGACTCGGCAAGCTCGCGACAGCGCTGCGCTGGTATCGCAAGGCCCAGCTCGCCGCGAGCGAAGCCAGGCCACGGCTCGCCGACTACGAGAACGCCGCGACCGAGCGCACCGCGGAGCTCGTCACCAGAGTCGCGAAGGTCCAGCTCGCGCTATCCGCGGCCCAGCCCCGGGAGGTCGAGGTCCGGATCGATGGCTTGACGATCAGACCCGATGACTACACGAATATCGAGATCGATTCCGGGACGCACCAGCTCGTGGTCCGCGCGCCGGGCAGGACGACGTTCACGCGGATCGTCACCGTCGTCGACGCGCAGCTCACGACGATCCAGATCCCCGCGCTCGCGAGCGACGGTCCGGATCCGTCGCGGCGCCGTCGAATCGTCGGGATCACCATCGGGTCGATCGGGCTCGGCGCGGTGATCGTGATTCCGTTCGTCGCCAAGCACATCGCGGACGAGTTTCACCGGACCGGCGTGGACGAGCGCGGTCGCGAGCGATCGATGAAGATCCTCGGGGGCGCGTGGGTCGGCGGCGTCGCCGCGGTCGCCGGAGGTGCGCTGTTGTGGCTGACCGCTCGCTCGCGCGAGCACCGCCAGCAGCCCTCGCTCGTGCCCGTGATCAGCCCGCAACACGCCGGGATCGCGGTCCTCGGCGCGTTCTAGCGGGATCTGCTCAAGGCAACGCCGCCACCTCGGCCGTCGACAAGGCGCGGTCATAGATCCTGACCTCGTCGATGATCCCCGGAAATTGCTGTCCCGTGCTGCTGCTCGCGGAGCGCCCGATCACGACGTGGAGCGCCGAGTTGAACTGCGAGAAGGGCACGGCCGGGACCGGGGACGTGTTGCCGTGCAGCGTGGGGTCGTCGGCCAGGGTGCCATCGATGTAGATGTGCAGCGTCCCGACGGCCGCGTCGTAGACGCCCACCACGTGATACGAGGTGTCGATCTGGATCGCCGGCACGCCGTAGCGAGCGACATACGTGCTTCCGTCGATCGCGACGTCGACGACGAACTGTCCCGAGTCCGAATAGAGCTCCCACCCGCGGTTGGGCGAGCCTCCCCGCTTCGTGACGATCGGCATGTCGGCCTCCACGATCCGATCGAAGGTCACGTGGGCGGACAGGGTCATGCTTCCAGTCAACCGCAGGTCAGCCGGATCACCGATGTCCACCGAGTCATCCACTCCGTCAAAATGGATTCCACCGCTGGTCCAGGTCGGTCCGTTGAGGAGCGTGCCGGTGTTGTCGTGACCCGAAGCATCCGCGGCCGTGATGCCGGCCCCTTCATCGAATCGCCAGTACGCGAGCGGCTCGTCGACCCTGACTGGTGGTGCGTCGATCGACGGTGGCACGAGCGGGAACACCACTTCGCAACCCGTGAGCACCACGAGAAGGACGCAGGGTCGCACCACGCGACAACGGTAACCGGTCCGCTACGCACCGGCAACGGCACCTCGAGGTTCGCGACATTCCATGAGATACCGCGGTGCAGCGCCGTCGGAAGGTCGGGGTCGGTTTCCCTTGCAACTGCTGGCAACGGTGACCACATTCATTGCATCAAATTGGTGGAGGTCCCTTGAACCATGTCTATCTCGGCGCGGTCGCGTTTGGCGTCACGCTGCTCCTCGCCTCCTTGGTGCTCGGCGGGAAGGACACGGATCACGGCGGCAGTCATCACAGCGACGGCGATCTCGGTGTTGGCTGGGCGCCCATCACGTCGCTGCGCTTCTGGGTGTTCTTCCTCACCTTCGGCGGCGGCGCGGGTGTCGCGCTCGGTGCACTCGGATCGAGCCCGACGATCGCCGCGATCGGCGCGGGCGTGATCGGCTGGAGCTCGGGTGTGCTCGCCGTGACCGTGGTGCGCAGCCTTCACAAGAACAGCGTGTCGAGCGGCGTCGGAATGGCCGAGCTCGTCGGCGCGACCGGCGTGGTGACGCTCCCCGTCGGGCCGGGTCGTCCCGGCAAGGTGCGGGTCGAGATCAAGGGCCGAGCCGAGGACTACGTCGCGAACGTCGTCGAGGACGAGGCCGAGCTCCCGACCGGCGCGCGGGTCTTGATCGTCGCAGAAGGCGAGCGTGGATCGTTGCTCGTCGCCAAGGGCGAGATGTAGCGTCGACTACCGTCCGGGTCCGGTCGGTCGATGGGTTTGCGGTGTGATCCGCTGGCGCGCGAGCGTCAGTGGTCGTGGTGTGTCCAAACAGGAGGTCTATTGATGAGCTTGAAGGTCCCCCCCGAAGTCGCAGGTGGCATCGCTGCTGGCATCGCCGTCCTGCTCGTGCTGGTCATCATCTACCGGTACTTGCTGCGGATCTGTCGGCCGAACGAGATCCTGATCTTCTCCGGCCGCAAGCACAAGACGGCCGACGGGCGCACCGTCGGCTATCGCGTGGTGTTCGGTGGGCGCGGCATGCGCGTACCGGTGGTCGAGACGGTTCATCAGATGGACGTGTCCTTGATCTCGGTGCCGATGGCGGTGACCGGGGCGTACTCGGACGGCGGCATCCCGCTGACCGTGCACGCGATCGCGAACTTCAAGGTGTCGACCGATCGCCGGTACATCGGCAACGCGATCGAGCGGTTCCTCGGCATGGGGCGCAACGAGATCGCGCGCGTCGTCAAGGAGACGCTCGAAGGCCACCTCCGCGGCGTGTGCGCGACCCTGACCCCCGAGGAGATCAACCAGGACCGGCTCAAGTTCGCGCGCCAGCTCGAGCAGTCGGCCGGCCCGGATCTCGAGAAGCTCGGCCTCGAGCTCGACGTGCTCAAGATCCAGCACATCGCCGACGATCGAAACTATCTCGAGAGCATCGGACGCCAGCGGATCGCCGAGATCCTGCGGACCGCCGAGGTCGCCGAGTCCGATGCCGTCCGCGAAGCGGAACAGGCCGAGGCCGCGGCGCGGGCGCGCGCAGAGATCGCGATGACGAACGCGAAGGCGGCGGTCCAGCGCAAGCAGAACGAGCTCCGCCAGATCAAGGCGGAGGTCGATGGCGAGGCACGGTCGGAGGAGGTGCGTGCCGAGGCCGCGGGGCAGCAGGCGCGCGCCGAGGCGGACCTCGAGCTGCAGAAGATGCGCGGCGAGCTCGAGCAGCTTCGGCTCGAGGCCGAGGTCACGATCCCGGCCGAGGTCGACGCGCAGGTCCGCGAGCTGATCGCGGCAGGCCAGGCCTCGCCGATCGCCGCCGATGGTGCCGCGATGGCGTCGTCGCTGTCGGAGGTCGCCGGGGCGTGGCGCGACAGCGGAGGCAAGGCGATGGACATGTTCGTGCTGCAGCACCTCGATACGATCTTCGGTGACGTCGCGAAGGCCGCGCAGCGCATCAAGATCGGCGAGGTCAACGTGATCGACGGTGGCGACGGCAAGACGCTGCCCGCGTATGTCGCGTCGTATCCCGCGACGATGGGCACGCTGCTCGAGCAGGTGACCCGCACGCTCGGCGTGGACATCGCGAACGTGATCACCGGCAACCCGTCCAACGGCTCGAACCGGAGCTAAGGAGCACCATGCAGAACCTCGTCCTCGTCGGTGCGATCGGCGTGCTGGGCGCGCTGATCGTCCTCGCCTTCGTCATCTCCCGCATCATCTACATCTGCCCGCCGAATGAAGTGCTGATCTTCTCCGGCTCGCACCGCAAGCTCGGCACGGTCGATCGCACGGTCGGGTACCGCGTCGTCCAGGGCGGCCGCGGGATCCGGATCCCGCTGATCGAGGTCGTCGACCGGATGAACCTCACGAACATGGTGATCGAGCTGCGCGTCCAGGGGGCGTACTCGCGCGGCGGCATCCCGCTCAACGTGCAGGGCGTCGCCAACGTGAAGGTCTCGAGCAAGTCCGCCCAGCTCGCGAACGCGATCGAGCGCTTCCTCAGCATGTCGCGCGACCAGATCATGCAGGTCGCGCGCGAGACGCTCGAGGGCAACCTGCGCGGCGTGCTGTCGACGCTGACGCCGGAGGAGGTCAACCAGGACCGCGAGAAGTTCGCCGGTGCGCTGGTGCACGAGGCGGATCACGACCTCGCGCGGCTCGGGCTCGAGCTCGATACCTTGAAGATCCAGCACGTCTCGGATGACAAGGGCTACCTCGACTCGATCGGTCGCCGGTTCACCGCCGAGCTGCTCAAGACGTCGCGGATCGCGGAGGCCGAGAACCACGCGCTGTCGAACGAGAACGCGGCCGCGAACTTCATGAATCAGGAGATGTCGAAGGTCGACGCCGAGATCGCCACCGCGCGTGCCGAGGGCCAGCGTCGCGTGATCGAGGCGCAGACCCGCAAGGGCGCGCTCGTCGCCGAGTCCCGGGGCCAGGTCCAGGCGCTGCTCGCGAAGGCGACCGCCGAGGTCTCGGTCCAGCGCGCGCGGCTCGCGCAGGTCCGCTACCAGCTGATCGCGGACAAGGTGAAGCCGGCGGAGGCCAAGCGGTCCCAGATGGTGGCGCAGGCGCGCGGCGCGGCGTCGAAGATCATCGAGGACGGCAAGGCGACCGCGTCGGCGATCCGGTCGCTCGGCGAGACCTGGGCGCAGGCGGGTGACAGCGCGCGGCAGATCTTCGTCGCGCAGAAGCTGCAGAGCCTGGTCGGCACGATGATGAGCACGGTCGGCGAGATGCCGATCGACAAGCTCACCGTGATCGACAAGGAGCTCGCGGGTAACGGCGGGAACCTCGCCGTCAAGGCGGCGATCACGAACGAGCAGCTCAAGCAGATGCTCGGGGTCGACGTCGCGGCCGCGGTGCAGCGGCTCGGCGGCGAGCTGCCGCGTGCGCTCCCCGGTGGCGTGTCACCGGTGCCACGTCCGCGTCCGCCGACCCAACCGGGGCCGATGGGTGGCAAGCCACCGGGCAGCGCTGGCTGATCCGCGACGCATCCTGCGCCGCACTCGCATTGCTTCCCGTGGTACCTGACCGGATGCCGATGACCTGGCGTGAAGAGCTCGAAGTGATGCTGCGGCCGGCAGCGGGTGGCGTCCACCTGGTGTCCACCGGTAGGGTCGCGCAGGCGAAGCTGCAGCGTCAGCTGTACGGCGTCGATAACGACGACGCGGTGCGCGCGAAGTTTCTCGCGCAGCTCGATCGGATCCCGAGCGCGCGGGGGGTGATCCTCGGGGTTCCCTCGGACGTCGGCGCTGGCTTCGTGCGCGGCGCCAACCTCGGGCCTCAGGTGATCCGCGCGACCCTGCTGCAGCTCGTGCCCGATTGGTCGGCGAAGCTCGAGGCGCATGGCATCGTCGACATCGGTGACGTGTTCGTGGTGCCGCAGCTGCTCCACGACGACATGCTGTCGGAGGCGCAGAAGGACGCGACGCGCAGGGCGCTGTATTCGACGCAGGCCGACGCGAAGCTGCCGGTGTCGCCGCTGTCGATCACCGAGCGCGTGCTCGAGCTCGTGCTCGCGCAGAACCCGGCGATCGCGCCGTTCGTGATCGGCGGCGATCATTCGACCGCATGGCCGGTGGTCTCGGCGCTGTCGCGCGTGCGTCGCGACCGCTGGGCGATCGTCCAGCCCGACGCTCACACCGATCTGCTCGAGCATCGGCTCGGCGTGAAGTACTGCTTCGCGACGTGGTCGTATCACGCCAATGATCTGCTCGGCCGGGATGGCCGGCTTGTCCAGGTCGGTACCCGTGCCTCGGGGCGGGATCGCGCGCACTGGGAGCGGACGCTCGGCGTTCGCCAGTTCTGGGCCGAGGACTGCCGGCGCCGTCCCGCCGAGACGCTCGACGAGGTGATCGCGCACCTCAAACAGGTCGGCGCGGAGTCGGTCTACTTCTCGAACGACATCGACGGCACGGACGACAGCGTCGCCGATGCGACGGGCACGCCAGAGCCGTGGGGCCTCGAGCCCGACTGGGTGTTCAAGCTGATCCGCCGGCTCGGCAGCGAGATCGGGCTGCTCGGCGGCGACATCATGGAGGTGGCGCCGCCGCTGCGGCAGATCGCCCGCGGCGTCAACAAGACCACGCTGCTCGCGGCGCGCTACTTCCGCGACACGATCGCGAGCACGCTCGAGGTCGAGTTCTAATCGGTCGCGAGCCGCCGGCCGCGGACCGACGCCGGCGAGCGCCTCGCGTCAGAGGCTGAGGCCGACGCGGCGGCGCGCGGTCAGGCAGTGCGCAGAGCCGAGCGTGAAGTCGCGGCACGTGCGCGGCCGGTCATCGTAGATCACGCAGTGGAAGCGGGTCGGTTTGTCCGCGATGGCCGTCCCGCCATGGAGCGCGCTGCAGCGATCGCCGTCGCGGCGGATCTCGAGGTACGCGCCCCGATCGACGATATACGACGGCTGCGCCTTGACCGCGGGATCTCGCCTTGCCACCTCGACGGAGTGGTATGCGGCGCGGCAGCACGCACCACACGTCTGGCAATCGAGCGCGGGCTCGTAACGCTCGCATCCCGCCCAGGTGTCCTCGACCCTTGCTTCGGCCTGGCGGCAACGCACGGCGCCGCGGTGCTCGTGACGCCAGGCGCAGGTGCCGCACGTTCCGCTGGCCGCGCCGGCGGGCAGGCCGCTGGGATGGCGTGCGGGCGCGGGCGCGACGGCGAGCCACAGTGGCGCGGGCTCGCCGGGAGCCGGCGGTGCGGTGAACCGGGTCGCCTCGGCGGCGATCCGCGCGGTGGCGGCGAGCGCCTCGTCGAGCGCCGGTGCCCACGGCGGCTGGGCGGCGCGCCGGAGCGCGGCGATGGCAGCCTGAACGGATGGATCGGTGCGATCTACGAGCACGTCACCCGCCATGTCGGCGGCGAGGCGATCCCAGAACGCGCGGAACTCGGTCGTCGGTGCGAACAGCCCGCGCAGCCCGTGGCGGCCGGTCAGGAGCCACTGCACGCGCAGGCAGGCATGCTCGCGCCAGTCGTGATCTGGGCTGGTGTTGTCCATGCCCCAGTCAGGCACGGTGAACGACGGCTCACCCTCGACAAGTGAGTGACACAGCTCGTGAAAGATCATCTGCGCGAGGCTGTCGTCCGCGTCGAGCGCATCGTCGGTGCCGATCGCGAGCGTGCCGCTTCCATCCGTGGATGCATAAGCGTCGGGCGTTCGCACGACGCGCAGGCCGATGCGGCGCGCGGCGCCGAGCCACACCTGCGCGAGCGGATCGATGTAGCGATGTGTGATCTCGCGTGCCACGTACGCGTAGCGTCTAGCACGCCCGCGCGCGCCCGACGCACGAAAACTTGCGAGCATCCGGTGCGGCGTGGAAGGTGAAATCATGAAGGGCGACATCGCGCTTGCTGGCTTCGTGCTGACTGCCGATGAGTGGGAGCAGATCGACCCCCTCTCGCGGGCTCGGCTGATGGCCGAGGAGTGGCAGGCGCTGGACCCGATCTCGCGCACGCAGCTGATGGCGAGCCTGATGCCGCGCAAGGAGCCGTGGGGCTTCGTCGGACCCAGCGCCGAGGTCTCCGTGGTTCCCGAAGGCTCCCGACCCAACCTCCGTCCCGCGGAGCTCGCCGCGTACGCCGCGCAGAACGACAACGAGCTCGATCTCGATGACGTGAGCTGAGTTGGCGCCGATCTCGAAGTTGCTGCCCTGTCCGGAACCGGCCAGTCCGCCGCCAGATCGCGTGGTACCCCACGAGCGTGCTGACGGATGACGCGCGCTACGACGCCCTGGTGACCCGCGATCCGCGGTTCGATGGCGTGTTCTTCGTCGGCGTCTCGACGACCGGCATCTACTGCCGTCCGATCTGCCCGGCGCGGACCCCGGGGCGCGCGCGCTGCGCGTTCTTCCAGACCCCGGTCCAGGCAGAGGCCGCGGGGTTTCGCGCGTGCTTTCGCTGCCGGCCCGAGCTCGCGCCCGGGTCTGCGCAGCCCGGCTCGGTCGACGCGATCGACGCGCTCGTGGCCGCGGCGGCGCACCGGATCGCCGAGGGCGCGCTCAACGAGGCGACCGTCGATGAGCTCGCGGCGGAGCTCGGCGTCTCGGCACGACACCTGCGGCGTGCGACCGAGGCCCGGCTCGGGGTGTCCCCGATCGCGCTCGCGCAGAGCCGGCGGCTCGCGCTCGCGAAGCAGCTGCTCCAGGACACGGGGCTGTCGCTCACGGAGATCGCGTTCGCGGCGGGTTTCGGCAGCGTGCGCCGGTTCAACGCCGCGTTCATCGAGCGAATGGGTCGTGCGCCGTCCGAGCTGCGGCGCGCGCACGGCGGCGAGCGCGCAGGCGGCCTCGCGCTCAGGCTCGACTACCGCGCGCCCTACGACTGGGCGCAACTGCTCGGGTTTCTACGCGCGCGGGCGATCCCCGGGGTCGAGCTCGTCACCGCGGACGCCTACCGCCGGATCGCGTATCTCGACGGCGTGACCGGGGTGATCGAGCTCCGCCACGCGAGTGATCGCGCGGCGCTCCAGCTCACGATCGCGCCCAGCCTGCTGCCGGCGCTGATGCCGCTCGTCGCGCGGGTTCGCCGGCAGTTCGATCTCGACGCACGTCCCGATGTGATCGCGGCGGTGCTTGGCCGCGATCCACTGCTCGCGCCGCTCGTGGCGGCCCGGCCGGGGCTGCGGCTGCCCGGCGCGCTCGATGCGTTCGAGGCGTCCGTGCGCGCGTTGCTCGGCCAGCAGGTCTCGGTCGCCGCCGCGACGACGCTCGCCGGTCGGTTCGCGGCGATGTTCGGGGCGCCGCACGCCGGCGGCGACGGGCTGTGCTGCCGGTTTCCGACCGCGGTCGAGGTCGCGAAGGTGAGCCCCTCGGCGATCGCGAAGATCGGCCTGCCGGCGGCGCGCGCGGCGGGAGTGCACGGGCTCGCGGTCGCGCTCGCGCGCGGCGCGTTGCGGTTCGACGGTGTGCGCGAGCTCGAGCAGTTCGTCGCGGATGCGACGGCGCTACCTGGCATCGGGCCGTGGACCGCGCACTACCTCGCGATGCGCGCGCTGCACGCGCCCGACGCGTTTCCGGCCGCCGACCTCGGGATTCGCAAGGCGCTCGGCGGCCGTCCCCGCGCGGCCGAGGCCCGCGCCGAGGCGTGGCGGCCGTTTCGCTCGTACGCCGTGATGCATCTGTGGAGCTCACTTGGAGGAACGCATGTTGACGATGAGGACCATGACGTCCCCGCTCGGCGCGCTGCGCCTGTTCGCACGAAACGACGAGCTGGTCGGCGTGTACCTGCCCGTGCAGACCGCGCCCGCGGGAGCGCCCGAACGGCCGACGCCGGTGCTCGCGGTCGCCGCGGCACAGCTGGACGAGTACTTCGCGGGTGACCGCCTCGTGTTCGATGTTCCGCTCGGCGCGCAAGGCACGGGGTTCCAGCAGCTCGTGTGGCGCGCGCTGACCCAGATCCCGTTCGCCGAGACGCGCAGCTATGGCGCCCTCGCGGCGTCGATCGGGCGGCCGTCCGCGAGCCGTGCGGTCGGCGCCGCGAACGGGAAGAACCCGATCTCCATCCTCGTGCCGTGTCACCGGGTGGTCGGTGCGAGCGGCCTGCTCACGGGGTACGCCGGCGGGATGCTCGCGAAGCAGTGGTTGCTCGATCACGAGCGCCGCATCGCGGGCGTGCGCCGCGCTGGGTAACCGCGGCGCGGGCCGTGGTTGGGTGCTAGCGTGCCACGGTGCCTCCGTGGTCATTGTTCGCGCTGGTCGGCGCAGGCGCCGCGTTTCTCGCAGGGCGCGGATGGCACCGGCGAGCGCACCAGCACGCGGCGGCCGCGGCCTCGGGCCTCGCGCCGATCGCCGATCTCTCGCATCTCCCGACGTCGCTCCAGCGCACGGCGCTGTGGACGCTGACCGACGGTGGGTTCGAGCAGCGGCCGGTGCACGGGACCCTGTCGCGCGGCGCACACGATGTCGAGGTCACGGCGTTCGACTTCGACACGTTGCGCGAGCGTCGGGGCGAGTGGGCGTATCTGCCGGTCGATCGCCCGTTCCGGATCGGCGGCACCGTGAGCGTGGTCGTGTGCGAGGTGGAGCGCGCGTTCCCGCACCTGCTGCTCAAGCGTGAAGGTCAGGGTGACCGGCTCGCCGACGATGATCTGCTCGAGCGCGTCAGTCACGTCGCGAAGATCGCGCGCGACGGCCTCGGCCTGAGCCGCAACCACGCGGCCGAGCTGCCGGCGACGCTCCCCGCGAACGCGCTCGGGCTCGCGCTCCCCGCGGGCTGGCGCGCCTATGGCGACGCGACCCTGCTCGGCGAGCTGGTCGGCTCGGGCTTCGCGCCGATCCTCGCGCAGGCAGGTCGCCGCGATCTGGTGATCGAGCTGATCGACGCGCTCGTCGTGGTGTATCCGGCCGCGCGCGACGTGATCGGCTCCGACGCGTTCGGCGATCTGGCCACGACGGCGCTGACGCTCGTGGACGGCGTGCTCGCGAGCTCGCGCGCGCTGTCGCCTCGGGGCGTCGAGAGTCAGCGCGGCGGAGGCGAGCGCCAGTGAGCTGCTAGCGCCACTCGGCGGTCACCGCGAAGCCCTGGTCGGTGACCGAGCTGTCCGAGACGAACCGCAGGTAGTGATAGCGACCCGCGAACTCCTCGGTGATCGCCGGGCCGGTCGTGCCGGTGTAGCGCTTGTCGAGAGCCCACGCGCCGTTGGTCCAGCTCCACACCTCGAGGAAATCGTAGTTGCGCTCGAGCCGGAAGCTCGCGGTCACGATGCGCATCGCCTGCGCGTTCGCCGGCAGCGAGACTTCCTTCCACACGCTCGTCGAGCTCGCGTATGGGTGCGCCGTCTCGAAGCTGCCTGCGGGCGCGGCCTGCCACTGCGGCCCGGCGTGCCATGCACATGCGTTGGCGTTGCACGCCCATGCCCCGAGCACCTCCGGATGGATCAGGCCGTTGCAGTCAGCCGGCGCGTCGCAGTAGTTGACCGCGACGCACGTGCCGCCCGCGTCGGGAAACGGATACTCGAACTGCGAGGCGCCGAACCGGCACTTGAAGTCGGTCTGGCAGGAGAGGCCGAAGATCGTGCCGCACGCGTCGCCGGCCACGCCGCATTCGCCGGCATGATCGACGTCGGCGTTCGCGCACGCCGCGGTGCAGCTGTTGGAGTAGGTATGGCCGTTGGTGCCGCAGACCGGATCGAACACCGCCGGGCAGATGCAGCCCTGCGCGATCACGCAGGCGCCTTCCTGACACGCGAAGCCGCTGCCGCACGACAGCCCGCCGCCACCACACGTGAACAGCGCCTCGAAGTCGGCGATGAACTGGGTGACTTCGGCGGCGTGTGTGCCCTCGGCGCTGACGAGCGTGAGGTGAACTGGCCCCGCGATGAGGTCGAGCGTCTCGCGCGTGGCGCCGGCCGGGATCGTGTGCTCGTAGCTCGCGCGCGTGAGGAGCCCGGACACCGCCGCGCCACGGATCAGGGTCTTGAGCCGGGCGAGGTCGATCGTGCCGATCACGTTCGTCTCGGGACCATCCGCAGGCCCGGGATGGGTCTCGGACGCGACGGCACCGGTGACGTGGTGGGAGTGAGCGTTGAAGCCGCGCGAGGTCGCGTGCGTGATCTCGATGGTGCCGAGGTCCGTGCACGCGGGGACCGCGGGGCAGCCGCAGGTGCCCGGCACGGGCGCGATGTCGACGGTGCCGTCGCCACACGCGGGCAACTGGACCACCGGACACCCCGCCGGAGCTCCGGACCACCCGATCTTGTCGATCTCGAAGCCGTGGCGCGTGACGCTGCCGTCGGTGTCGAGGCGGACATTGACGTGGTCGCCGTGGATCGGGAACGTCTCGGTCCATTCGTCATCGTGGCTGCCGTCGAAGCTCTGCGGGGGTGCGCCGGTCGGCTCGACCACCACGAAGTCGTAGCTCGCCTCGGTGCGGAGCACGCGGAAGTGCAGGCGCGCATCGGTCGCGCACGACGGCAGGCCCGAGAGCGGCACCGAGAACACGCGATCGAGGTTGTTCGTGTAGGGATGCGGGGACTGGACGTCCACCGCGACCTCGTTGGACGACCCGTCGCGCTTGCCGATCTCCGTCGGAACCTGCGGCGGCGTGCTGTCGTCGACAACGCCCTTCCGGTCGTCTTTGGCGGGAGCGCATGCAGCGCCGATGAGCGTGAATACAACGAAGCAATTCTTGAGCATTCGAGAGCCGCGCCTGGAGCAAGATCTGTTCCGCATCGCGCATGACGCAACGCAGTGGATCCTGGATGGTGCGCGTCGTACGACCGAGGCATTCGCGTCTCGGGCATGGCTAGTCGAGTTGCCGGAGCGTGCAGCGGACGTGAGCGCGACTACAGGACGCCAGCGCGATCTCGAGCTTGCCGATGTTGGGCGGCCATACGGGATCGCCCGGGGACGTCGCGCGTTGGACCTCAGATCGTTCGCGCGGGTGATGCGTGTAACGTCGCCCGGCATGCTTCGCCCGGTGCTCGTGTTCGCATGGCTTTTGCCCGTGGTGCTCGTCACCGGCGGCGGGCCTGCGCACGCGGGTGAGCTGGCGCGATCGATGGGGATGTACTCGGCTGCGGGAACCCCCCTGCCGATGTTCGAGAGCAAGATCGACGTCACGGTCCGCGGCGCGATCGTCGAGACCGTCGTGACGCAGAAGTTCCAGAACCGGACCGATCGTGCCACCGAGGCCACCTACGTGTTTCCGCTGCCGCTCGATGCGGCGGTCACGGCGATGTCGATCCAGCTCCCCACGCGGACGATCCGCGCCGCGATCGAGCAGCGCGATCAGGCGCAGGCGCGCTACGAGGCCGCGGTCCGCGCGGGGGTCGCCGCGGCGTTGCTCGATCAAGAGCGGCCCGACGTGTTCACCCAGACGGTCGCCGCGATCCCGGCGCGCGGCACGATCGAGATCTCGCTCCGCTATGACGCGATGGCCCGGTTCTCCGACGGCACGTGGGAGCTCGTGCTCCCGATGGTGGTCGCGCCGCGCTACGTACCGGGTGCGGCGACGGGCCGCCCGACCACGGGCACCGGACGGTCGCCCGACACCGACCGCGCTCCGGATGCATCGCGCGTGACGCCGGGTGGCGCCCCGGGGGAGGGTGGGGCGACCGCCGTGGCGATCCACTTCGCGGACGCGGTCGCCGCGGTGACCAGCCCGAGCCACGAGCTCACGGGCGACAAGCGCCACGCGTCGTTCGTCGATCCGCACAGCGATCACGATGCGATCGTGCGCTGGCAGACGATCGCGCCTGCGGCGGGCTGGGTCGAGGCCGGCGGCGACGGCGGCTATGCCGCGGTCGTGGTCCAGGCGGCACCGTCGGTGGCGCGCAAGGCCGCCACGAAGCTGCTGCTCGTGCTCGATCGCGCGGCGACGATGCGCGGTGATGCCGACGCGGTGGCCCACCCGTTCGTGCGCGCGCTGGTGGCCGCGCTCGATGCCACGGATCGGATCGCGGTCACCGGCAGCGACAAGATCGGGTGGACCGCGCCCGCGGACGCGTTGCGCGCCCTCGAGCAGCGCTGGCCGCGTCCGGTGGGCGCGTTCGATCTGACACGGGTGCTCGAGGCCGCGCGCCCCGAGGGTGCGGCGATCGTCCTGGTCAGCGATGGCCTGGTCGCGGACGATCGCGCCGTGGTCGCGGCTGCGAAGAAGCTCGGCGTCGCGATCCACGTGATCGGGGTCGGGCCCGCTCCTGCGCGTGGCCTGCTGACGCAGATCGCGGCGGCGACGGGCGGCACGATCCGGTTCGCGGTGGCCGGAGACGATCTGACCTCGTTCGCGAAGGCGACGGTCATCGACGCGGGGACGGCGGCGGCGCCGCTCACCGTCAACTGGGGCACGCTCGTGGCCACGGAGGTGGTCCCGGGGATGTTGCCGCGGCTCGGCGCCGGGCAGGCGATGGTCGTGCTCGCGCGCGTCAAGCGTGTGCAGACCGCGAACGCGCGGGCGCGCGGCGAGCTGTTCGCGATCGAGCCGCTCCAGCCAGCGCGCGGCCTCGACGGGGCGATCACCGCGGCGGGCCCGCTCGCGCGGCGCTGGGCACGCGGCAAGCTCGACGAGCTGGTCGCCGGGGTGCCGAACGAAGCCGCGATCACCGCGCACGCGCTGCGGTACGGGCTGGTATCGCCGTACACCTCGCTGGTCGCGATCGGTGACGAGGTCGTCGTCGAAGGCGGCGTGAAGCACAGCGTCGCGGTCCCGGTCTCGGTGCCCGCGGGCATGCGCTGGGTCGAGGTCAAGGCGCAGATCACGGTCGACAGCACGGTCACCCTGGGCGGTGAGTCCACGGACAAGAACTCGACGACCGCGAAGAAATCGCCCGCACCGTCCTCGAACCGCGACGCGGCGAGGCCCGAGGTGTTGAAGAATGCGCCGGCTTCGCCGGCGCCGCAGCCGGCCCCCAAGAGGAAGGCAGAGGATACGCGCGAGCCGGAGCTGGATGGCGGGTCCGACGGCGAGGACGCTCCGCGCAAGCTCCGTTCCGAGCCGTCGAGCGTGGCGATGACGCCGGGCTCGTCCTCGTGGGCGGCCGAGAGCGAGGAGGTCGCGGTCGTCGCCGGCGAGCGCCCGCGTCGCGGGTTCCGGATCACCGCGGCCCTCGGCGGTGGCCTTGCGCTCCAGGATCAAGCGCGTGGCGTGGTCGTGCTCGGTACGCGGCTCGAGGCTGGTCAGCGGACGATGGTCGGGCTCGAGGGCGCGTTGTGGCTGGTCAGCGCATCGCGCTTCGAAGGCCACGCGCTGATCACGTTCGCGCGGCGCGGGATCGCGCGCTGGCTCGAGCTCGGCGGCGGCCTCGGGTTGCACGTCGGCGAGGGCGTGGGGCCGGCCGCATCCCTGAGCGTGCGCGGGCACGTCCCCGAGACCCGGGCGGCCGGATATCTGCGGTACGACGGCGCGCTGCTCACGCACGACACGGTACGCGAGGGTCAGAACACGCTGACGCTCGGCGTCGAGTGGGGCTTCTGACGGGGTCCGAAACGGTCGGACGCCGGAGACCGAGGCTCGTCGGCCGTTGGCACCTGGATGCCGGCGGTTGGTTTTCGTGTACAACGAGCGCGTGCGGCACATCCGGCTCGTCGTCGAATACGACGGCACGACGTTGTGCGGTTGGCAGCGCCAGCCGAACGGCCCGACCGTGCAAGCACACCTCGAGGACGCGCTCGCGCAGCTGCTCACCCACGAGGTTCGCGTCACCGGCGCATCGCGGACCGATGCCGGGGTTCATGCGCGCGGGCAGGTCGCGTGCTTTCACACCGCGCGGCCGATCGCGCTCCACGGGATCCGCCGCGGGCTCAACTCGCTGCTGCCGAGATCGATCGCCGTGCGCGAGGCCGATGAAGCACCCGAGGACTTCCATGCGCGGTTCTCCGCGACCGGCAAGCACTATCGCTACTCGATCCTGACACGCCGCGAGCGGTCGCCGCTGTGGGAACATCGCGCCTGGCACCACCCCCAGCCTCTCGACCTCGAGGCGATGCGCGCCGGTGCGGCCACGCTGCTCGGTGAGCACGATTTCGAGGCGTTCCGGGCGGCGGGCTGCGGCGCCAAGACCAGCGTGCGCCGGATCGAGGCGATCGACGTGACCCAGAGTGAACCGGACCTCGTCACGGTCGATGTTCGCGGCAACGCGTTCCTCCGCAACATGGTGAGGATCCTGGCTGGGACCCTGGTGGAGGTCGGTGAGGGTGAGCGCATCCCCCTGCAAGTGGCCGAGATCCTTGCGTCCAAAGACCGTACCCGGGCCGGCATCACGGCTCCGGCTCATGGCCTCGAGCTGATCGAGGTCCGCTATGACGGGCGCAGGCCGCGCGCTGTGTAAGATGCGGGCACGACTCGGCGTTCTATAGGTGTCCGTGGCCTCCGAACCAGCCGGCGATCAACCAGGCGTCGAGCTCGAAGCCGAGCAGCGTCAGATCGAGGAGGCCCAGAACGGCAACCTCGACGCCATGCGCCCCATCCTCGAACGCTACGCCCAGCCGCTGTACAGCACGGTGATCTTGCCGCGCCTCGGGGATGCCGTGTCGGCCGAAGAGGTGCTGCGCGACACCCTCGCGACCACGATCGAGAAGATCCGGCGGTTCACCTGGCGAGGCAAGTCGATCTATCCGTGGATGCGGCAGATCGCGATCAACAAGGTGTACGACGTGCATCGCCTGTCCAAGCGATCGCGCCGCCTCGCCGACGCGTTGGTCCACGAAGTGGCGGTCCAGAGCGATCCCGACGGTCACGCCGACGCGCTGTTGATCGCGGATCAGGAACGTCGCGCACATCGCGATCGGATCGACGACACGCTGATGCTCCTGGCGGAGCGTTACCGTACGGCGATCGAGCTGCGCCTGGTCCAGGAGCTGTCGCGCGAAGACTGCGCGAAGCAACTCGGGGTCACGGTCGGGACCTTCGACGTCCTGCTGTTCCGCGCAGTTCGTGCCTTCCGCAAGCGCTTCGGCGAACGCGCGCCCGCCGAGGTTCAGACGACCGGAGAACCCTCATGAGTAGCAACGACGACGACATCCTGACCGGTCCGGTGCCGTTGCCTGACGCGGAGCCGACCCCCGCAGAGCGCGCGCATGCAAAGACGTTCGCGGACATCGTCGACAAGACGCTGGCGGGGCGCACTCCGGCCGCGATGTCGACCGATGATCGCGCGCTGCTCGAGGTCGCGACGGTGATCCGCGCGGCGAGCGGTGGCATGCAGCTCGCGCCGAGCAAGCAGCGATCCCTGGTCGAGGACGCGCTCCGCCAGGCGATGGGCGATGTGTTACCCACGGCGAGCGGCCCGGTGACGCCGATCTCGCGAGGTCGAGGCCGCGGCTGGGCGCCGTGGGCGATCGCGGGGATCAGCACGCTCTTGGCGGCGGCGGTCGTGGTGCTGTTGTGGCTGCGCGCGCCGCGCACGGTCACCGTGACCAAGCACGCCGCCCTGCCCGCGAGCTGGACGTCGCGACCCTCGGATCCGTTGATCGGGCCGATCGCTCGCGAGCATGCGGGGGATGCGAGCTCGCGCATCGACTACATCTTCGCGGACCGGCTCGACGGCTATCGCGAGCGCCAGCTGGCGCGCGGAGGCAGACGATGAGGCACTTCCTTTCGGGCGTCTCGCTGGCGGCGGTGCTGGCACTCACGTGGGTCGGATGTTCGACCAGCCGCGAGGAGACCGACCGCGTGACGACGAAGCTCGCCGACCCGAGTGATGTGATCGACCAGGACCTGATGGGCTCGCTCTCGCAGGCCAAGAATTTTCATCACAAGGCCAAGGTCTACATGGGTGATGGCAACCTCGGCGCCGCCACGGCCTCGGTCCGCTCGATCCTGTCGTTGCGCTTCCCTGTGGGGGCACCGGAGGCGGACGATGTCCGCAACGACGCCCGGGCGCTTCTCGCCAAGCTGCTGGTGTCACAGGGTCAGCTGGAGGAGGCGATGAGGACGGTCGAGGAGGGCCTGGCTTCGAGCCAGCGCGACAGCTTCTTCGTCGCGAATCTGCACACCGTGGAGGGCGAGATCCACGAGGTGCTCGCCGCACAGCACGACGCGGAGGGTGACGCGGGCAAGACGAAGGCCGCGGAGGAGCGGCACGCGGCGATCGCTTCGTATGACAGGTCGATCCAGATCAACGAGAAGTTGCAACAACAGCGAGCCCGGCAACAGCGGATGGAGCAGCCGTGAGAGGCGCGTTCGGGCTGATGCTCGGGCTCGCGATCGTCGCGTGCGGCGGTGCGCCCCAGCCGACGCCGCCGTGGCAGCCGCCTCCGAGCTGGCACAAGTACAACGAGATCACGGCGCTGTGGACTCAGATCCGCGACTGGCGGCACCAGGCGCACATGGATCTCGATCCCTCCCCGCAGGTGCTGCTCATGTTGCGCGACAAGTCCGTGCGCGACGCCGAACGTGCGTGTCGGGACGGACATCAGGTGCCGGGGACCTGCAGCGACATCTGCAACCTCGCCGATGACATCTGCGACAACGCCGAGCGGATCTGCTCGATCGCCGACGAGCTCGGCAAGCAGGACGACTTCGCGCGGCAGAAGTGCACGAGCGCGAAGGCGTCGTGTAGCGAGGGCAAGCATCGCTGCTGCCAGTGTTCGGGAGAGCCCAAGTGAGAGCGCTCGCCGCGGGCGCAACCTGGGCGATCCTGACCAGCTGTGCCGCGAGATCACCGAGCATGTCGGCGCCGCCATCACAGCCGATGCCTGGCGTTCAGCCTGGCCCGGGCCAGCGCCCGGAGCACCAGCAGATCGCCGCGCTCGACAAGGAGATCGACGACGAGCTCGCGCGGATCGGGTTGCCGGCCACGCCTCCGCCCGCGTGCGCCCAGACCAGATGCGCGGCGAGCTCGCCCCTGTCGGTGACCGTGCCGCCGTTTGCCACGGATCCGGCGTGTCGTCCGCCCGCGAGTGACGCTTGCAAGACCTCGTGCACGCTGTCGGATTCGATCTGCGCCAACGCCGAGCGGATCTGCGAGCTCGCGAAGCAGCTCGGCGGAGCGGATGCCTACGCGAACGACCGTTGTGCGCGCGGCAAGACCAGCTGCGAGACCGCGCACGCCCACTGCTGCAGCTGTCAGCGGTGACGACCGCATCCGACGCTCGGTGCGGGTCGAGCGCTCGTGAGCTACCGCGCGCTGCGGCCGTTCAGGGGGCGCCGCAGGCGAGCCACTGACCGAGCTGCGTCCGCTGCGCGGTGGTCAACGACCCTCCGTCGGGCATCGCCGAGCTGGTGACGGCCTCCGCGATGATCTTGGCGGAGTTCGTCTGGACCAAGGTCTGCGACGTGAGCGCAGGCTTCTCGCGCGACGTGTGACACGACAGACAGTTGGTCTGCAGGAAGGCGGCGCCGAAGTTCTCGTAGGTCAGGGTCGAGTCCGTCGGGCAGACCACCTCGGAGGCGGGGATCGAGGTGTCGTCGGTACAACCGGCGAAGGTGAGCATCGAGGCGAGCGTCAGGTACTTCAACATGTCGGCTCCAGGAGGTTCACCGGGAAGGTCGCCCAAGAACCGGCTTCACTGCGTCATGAAATCGAAACGATTCGATGTTCGTGCGCTGGATCACCACGGCGTCCGGAGGGCGCCGCGACGTTCAGCTCGCCGAGGGAACCGAGACGCGCATGGTGGTGCCGCTGCCGCGCTGACTCTCGACCTCGATCGATCCACCGTGCGCTTCGACGATCCGCTTCGCGAGCGTCAGCCCGAGCCCGACGCCGCCGGTCTCGCGCGAGCGGCTGCGCTCGGTGCGGAAGAACGCGGTGAAGATGTTCGGCAGGTCCTCGGTGGTGATGCCGATGCCGGGGTCGCGGACCTCGAACACGATGTGCGCTCCGGCGCGCGCCGCGCTCAGCGTGATCGGCGCGGCCTTCTCCGGTGTGTACTTGTGTGCGTTCTCGAGCAGGTTGTCGAGCACGCGTCGGAACAGCACCGGATCGGCGTCGATCTCGGGCAGGTCGGTCGCGACCTCGAGCCCGAGCGGACGGGAGGGGTGCCGGCTACGCATGCGCTGGGCGGCGGCGTCGACGACCGCGACCGGCGTGATCCGCGTGCGGCGCAGCGGCAGCTGCGAGGACGGACCCTTGCCGGCCGCGATCTCGAAGCGCATCGCGGTCAAGATGTCATCGACGATCAGCTCGAGCTCGGAGATGTCGACCGCGATCTCGGCGAGCGACGCGCGGGCGGCCTCGGCGTCCCCCTCGCCGGCGAGATCGAGCGCGACGCCGATCCGGGACAGCGGCGTGCGCAGCTCGTGCGCGACGTTCGCGAGCAGCTCCTTCTCGGTGACCATCAGGCGCTCGATCCGATCCGCCATCTCGTCGAACCGATGACCGAGTTCGCCGATCTCATCGGAGCGCTCGAGGCGACTCCGCGCATGAAGCTCTCCGGACCCGAAGGCATGCGCGGTGCGCGTCAGCCGATCGATCGGCCGGACGATCCAGCGCGCGGTGACCAACGCGCCGATCACGAGGATCAACATCCCGCACACCAGCGTGATGATCGGTCCGAGCCACCACGACGGTGTGCCGTGGACGCCCCGCGCGATCAGGTATCCGCGCTGGCCGTCGAGCAGGATGCCGCGGACGTGCACGCGCGGCCCGCGTGTGGGCCCGGCACCACCGGGAGGAAACGGTGGCGGCGGGCCATGGTCGCCTTGCGGATAGTCGCCTGGCGGGCCTGGCGGATGGTCGCCTGGCGGGCCTGGTGGGTGGCGCGGTGGAATCGAGAGTGCCGGGTCGACATTGGAGGCGACGAGGTGCTTGTCGCCGTCGTAGATCGAGACCTCGATGCGATCTTCGCGGAGCTCCTCGAGGAGGGCGGCGAGCGCCGCGGGTTGCCGGGAGACCTGCTCGAGCGCTCGGATCGTCGGAGGATCGAGGCGCTCGTCGGGATGCGCCTCGCCTCGCGGGCCCTGTGCAAAGAAGATCCCGATCGCGGTGCCCGCGAGCAGCACGAGCTGGACGACCCCGAGCACGACCAGGCGTGACGCGAGCGAGCGAAACCGGCGCGGCTTCATCGCTCGCCAGGAGTCAGCATGTAGCCGACGCCGCGGATCGTCTTCAACAGCCGCGGCACGCGCGGGTCGTCCTCGATCTTGGCGCGGACGCGGGAGACGACGACGTCGATCGAGCGATCGAATGCTTCTTCGGCAGAGCCGTGGAGCAGCAGCAGCAGCTGTTCGCGCGCGAGGACACGCCCGGCGCGCTGCGCGAGCGCGAGGAGCAGCGAGAACTCGTTTGTCGTCAGCGTGATCGGCTTGCCGTGGATCGACGCCTCCATGGTCCCGGCATCGATCACGAGCGCCCCTACCTCGATCCGCTCGGCGCGCGGTCCGGACTCACCGCGGCCGCGGCGCGCCTGGGCGCGGATCCGTGCGAGTAGCTCTCGCGACTGGAACGGCTTGCTGACGTAGTCATCGGCGCCGCCCTCCAGACCGAGCACGCGGTCGGCTTCTTCGGTGCGCGCGGTGACCATGATGATCGGCACATCCAACCGTGCGCGGACCTGGCGACAGATCTCGAGACCATCGGTCCCAGGCAGCATCAGATCGAGCAGCACGACATCGGGACGGACACGCAGGACCTCGGCGAGCGCGAGATCGCCGCGCGTGACCACGACGACGTCGATCCGGTGCGAGGTAAGGTACTGCGTCGTGAGCCGCGCGAGCCGCTCGTCATCCTCGATGTAGACGATGCGGATCTCCGGGTCGGTCGTCACGTTCCGAGTATCCCACCCAGGCGCGGGGAGCAGGCACCGCGAAACATCCCGAAACACCCCGAACCATTTGGGAACACCGATGCCGTACAGTCGCGGCGTGCTCCGGGTCTGCGTGATGTTCTTGGTCCTTGGCGTGGCTCGCCCCGCAGGGGCGGGCGGGCTCGCGATCGTCGGCGGATCGCCGCGCGCGATCGGCCGTGCCGGCGCAGGGACGGTCGGTGACGATGGTGGCGGCGCGCTGCTCGTCAATCCCGCGGCGATGGCTCGGCGTGACGGGACGCGCGTCCAGCTCGGCGTGGCCTTCGTCGAGGACTCGATCGCATGGCAGAGCGACAACCAGGGCGCACCGGCGTCCCGCGACCAGGGGGGCTCGAGCATCGTGCCGCTCGGTGCCGTGGTCGGATCCGTCGGGTCGTGGGTGCTCGGCGCGGGGGTGATGACCTCGGCGGTGGCCGCGCGCTCGTTGCGCGATCCGAACGATGTCCCCGCGCCCGATGATCTACGCGCGCTGTTCGACTACCGCTACCTCGGGATCGCAGGTTCGGTTCGGCGCGATACGGTGACGTTCGGCGCTGCCAGGCGGCTCGGTGACTCGGTCGCGATCGGGATCTCGCTCGGGGCTTCGCGGATCTCGTTCACCGAGACCCGCCGGCTGTGGGCAGGCTTCAATGGCATCACGGCGGTCGGGGATCCTCATCGCGATGTCGAGGTCGCGCTCTCGGCCCGTGACAACTTCTCGCCCAGCGCCGCGTTCGGTGTGCTGATCGCACCGGCGGATTCACCGCTCGAGGTGGGCGCCTCGTTCAGCGGGTCGGCCTTCGCGCGCGGGCAGGGCACGGTCGTCGCGAACGGCACCGATGGGGGACCGACCGTGCGGACGACGTCACCGACCGCCCAGCTCGTCGCGCGCCAGCCGCTGACCGCGCGCGCAGGCGTGCGCTACGTCGCGGATCGGTTCTCGGCCGAGATCGGCGGTGATCTGTGGATCGCTCCGCGCGGCGCAGCCTCCTCGACCTGGCGCGTCCGCGGCGTGCGGATCGTCGATCCCTCGACCGTCGGCGTCGATCTGCTCGCGGTGCCATCGCGCCTGTCGCTGCGTACTCACGGCGCGATCCGTGGCACCGCCGATGTCGAGCTGATCGCCGGGTTTCTGTGGGCGACCGCGGGCTACGCCTTCATGGTCGGCAGCACCAGCGAGTCACACCTCTCGACCACGTTCGGCGATCTCGGCGGTAACACCTGCGCGGCGGGCCTCGAAACTAGCGTCGGTGGGTTCACCCTCACCGTCGGTTGGTCGCGGACCTGGGCACGGGCGCGGCCCGGGGGCCAGGCATTCTCGTTCGACAATCCATTCGGTGCCGGCGACGCGAGCGTTCCGCCCGGAACGTTCGACTCGACCGCGGATCAACTCGGGATCTTGCTCGACATCGAGCTCGACCGCAGGTGACGCTCCGCGTCAGGCGCCGAGGGACGCGATCATGATCAGCGCCAGGTGCACGAGCATGAACAGGCGGACGTTGCGGGTCATGACCGAGCCACGAGCACGGCTCGTGCCTGGTTCAACTCGCTGAATCTGGTCGGGTGAGCCGATCGTTCGCGGTCCGCGGCGACTCCACCTGTCGGACTTCCTGGCAACTCGGTAAGCCACCTAGAAGAAACGCCGCGGCGGGTTCGGGCTCGGCTCGCGCGCGTCGAGAAACGCCGACGGCGTGCGCGGCGAACCTCGTTACGTCCGGTTCAGTCTTCGGCGCGCGCCGGAAGTTTCTTCGGCTTCGGGGCGCCCGGTTTCGTCTCGATCGCATCATCGAGCTCGACGAACCCGCCGTAGAGCGCACCGATGGCGCCGCCGAGCGTGGGAGACCAGTCGAACACGTTGTATCCGCTGATCACCCACGTCGGGCCCCACGCCCTCGACACCACGGCATACAAGCCGCAGCCGAGCCCGAAACCGAAACCGGCCTTGAGGATCGCGATCACCGACGTCGTGTTCTTGTCCCGGATCAGCGACCAGATCGGCTTTCCGACGAACAGCCCGACGAACGCTCCGATCAGACCGTACGTGAGCCAGGGATTACCGAAGCCAGTGGCTTGCCCGAGCGCATGGGCGCCATAGCCGAGCGCACCGCCGATGACCGCGCCCTTCAGGATCCCGACGAGAAGCTTGACCACCTCGTTAGTGTGACGAGGAAGTCCACCATCGGCAAGGCCGGTTTGTCACGTCCGAGCAGGCGGCGTGATCGTGATCGTCTGGAACATCGCTTCGAGCTTGCCGACCTCGGTCTTGAATGCTGCGAGCTCGTTCGCGGTCACGCTCTTGCCGCGCATCGGTGTGAGCTTGGTCGGATCGATGTACTCGCCGTTGCGCTTGACCCCGAAGTGCAGGTGCGGCCCGGTCGAGAGCCCCGTGGTGCCGACGTAGCCGATCACCGTCTTGGCGGCCACACGCTGGCCCACCTTCTGATCCCCGGCGAACTTCGAGAGGTGCATGTACGCGGTCTCGATCCCGCCGTCGTGCCGGATCATCACGAGGTTGCCGGCGCCGCCGGCGGGCCCGCGATGGCTGATCGTTCCTGCCGCGGCGGCCCAGACCGGCGTGCCGACCGGCGCGGCGTAGTCGATGCCGAGGTGCGCGGACGTGGTGTGGAGGATCGGGTGCATGCGCTTGCGATCGAAGCCCGACGACACGCGCTGAAACTTGAGCGGCGTCTTGAGCAGCGACTTCTCCGACGACTCGCCGTGGTCATCGTAGTAGCCATCCTTGAACGCGAACGTGCGGAACGTGCCGACCTTGCCCTGATACTCGGCGGCGAGGATCTTCTTGTAGCGCAGGAACTCGTGGTCCTTGAACTCCTTCTCGACGACGACCTTGAACGTGTCGCCGTCATGCGTGTCGTTGTAGAAGTCGAGGTCGTACGCGAACACGTCGACGAAGAAATCGACGAGCGCGGCGTTCTCGCCCGAGGCCTTGATCGCGGCATACAGCGAGGAATCGATCCGCCCGCCGACCGTCTTGATCTCGATCCGGGTCTGCGACGTGCTGGCCTTGCCGACGAGCTCCCCGGTGCCCTGCCGCTCGGCGCGCACGGTCTGCACCTTGCTGACGACCAGCTCGAACAGCTTCACGCGGCCATCGGCGCCGCGCTCGATCCGGTAGGTCTGCCCGGCCCGGATCGTCTTGAAGTCCAGGACGCCCGAGAGCGCGCGGATCACCTCATCGGTCTCGGAGGCGGTGAGGCCGCTCTTCTTGAGCAACCGACCGAGCGTGTCGGACTTGCCGACCTTGCCGTCGATCGTGCCAGGCGGACCGACCGGCGCGGGCGCCGCCGCACCCGGGTCGAGCGGCGACTTCGGTGTTGGCGTCGGCGTTGACGTCACGGTCGTCGCCGGTGAAGGAACGGTCAGCGGGGCCGAGGGCAGCGCCGCGGCCGGAGCCGACTTGGACTGCGCCTGCTCCTTGATCGCCCCGACCGACGTCTTCTTGTCCCAGACGAAGACGTAGAGGTTGACGATCACGAGCGCACCCAGGACGAGCACCACCCATGCCCCGCCGCGGCGTGCCGGAGCGGCGCCGAGCGCAGGGTAGGCAGTCCTTTTCTTGCGCGATGACCTGCGCCTCGTGACCATGGGTCGGGAGGCGAGCAATATCACGGGCCTCCGGACGGACCAAGAGAATGGCGACTACCCCTCATAGCGATCTGCCGGCACGCCAGCAGCTGGAACTTTTCTCTGACTCGGGGCAAGGTGCCCCCGCGGCGCTGTCTGCTCCCGCACCTGAACGAGACATGGCCAAGAAGTCCAAGCCCTCGAAATCATCATCATCATCCGGCGGATCGGGCCGCGGTGGTGGTGGTGGCACACCCCCCGCCGACGGCGGCGGTGATGGCGCCAGCCCTGACATGATGGATGCCTCACTCGAAGCCGAGGCCAGGCGCCGCTACCTCAACTACGCGCTCAGCGTCATCACGTCGCGCGCGCTCCCCGACGTTCGTGACGGGTTGAAGCCGGTCCAGCGCCGGATCCTGTACGCGATGCTGCACGACAATCACCTGCGGCCGGATGCCAAGCACCGCAAGAGCGCGACCGTGGTCGGTACCGTGCTCGGTCGCTACCATCCCCACGGCGACTCATCGGTCTACGACGCGATGGTGCGCATGGCGCAGGACTGGGCGCTCCGCGTGCCGCTGGTCGATGGGTCCGGAAACTGGGGTTCGCTCGATGGCGACGAGGCGGCTGCCTATCGCTACACGGAGTGCCGCCTCGCACCTCCCGCGATGGAGCTGCTCCGCGAGCTCGACTTCGACACGGTCGACATGCGCGCGAACTACGACGGCAGCACCGAGGAGCCGACCGTGCTCCCGGCGCGCTATCCGAACCTGCTCGTCAACGGATCGACCGGCATCGCCGTCGGGATGGCGACCAACATCCCGCCGCACAACCTGCGCGAGATCACCGCCGCGGTGATCGCCCTGTCGAAAGACCGCAAGATCGATCACGTGCAGCTGATGAAGCACATCGACGGGCCGGACTTCCCGACCGGCGGTCAGCTGCTCAACAGCAAGGTCGAGCTCCGCCAGATCTACAAGGATGGTCAGGGCACGATCCGCGTCCGCGGCGAGTACAAGCTCGAGGAGAAGAAGCGAGGCGGCACGGACATCGTCATCACGTCGATCCCGTACGCGCTGACCAAGGCGGACGTCGTCGAAAAGATCGCGGACGTGATCATCGGACGGAAGCTGCCGTACCTGCTCGATATCCGCGACGAGTCGACGACCGATGTCCGCATCGTCCTCGAGATCAAGAAGGACGCCGACCCCGAGCTCGTGATGGCGTATCTGTTCAAGCAGACGCCGCTGCAGGCGAACTTCCACGTCAACATGACGTGCCTGGTGCCGCCGAGTTACCTCGACGACGACCAGGGCCGCAAGATCCCGCCGGATGCACCACCGCAGCCTCGCCGGATGGGGATCAAGGAGGTGCTCGAGCACTTCCTCGACTTCCGCGTCCTGACGACCGAGCGCAGGTACCAGTACCTCCTCAAGCAGCTCAAGGCGCGGATCCACATCCTGGAGGGCTTCATCACGATCTTCGATGCGCTCGACGAGACCATCAAGATCATCCGCGCGTCCGATGGCAAGGAAGACGCGTCGAACAAGATCCAGAAGCGGTTCAAGCTCGACGAGATCCAGGTCGACGCGATCCTCGAGCTCAAGCTGTACAAGCTCGCGAAGCTCGAGATCAACGTGATCCGCGAGGAGCTCGCGGAGAAGTCGGCCGAGGCCAAGCGGATCCAGAAGATCCTGAACAGCGAGGACAAGCTGCTCGACGTCGTGCGCGAGGAGCTCGAGGCCGTCGCCAAGGAGCTCGGCACACCGCGCCGGACCAAGACCGGCGGCGCGAGCGAAGAGCTCGAGTTCGATGCCGACGCGTTCATCGTCGACGAGGACGCCCACGTCGTGGTCACCCGGGATGGCTGGATCAAGCGCGTGCGCGAGATCAAGGATCCGCAGCAGACCCGGACCCGCGAGGGCGACGCGGTCACCCACGTGCTGCCGGGATCGACGCGACACCCCGTCATCTTCTTCACGAACGGCTATCAGCACTGGCTATGGGACGACGCCGCGGGCTATCCGCCGCGGGAGGTCGCTGGCTTCTGCACCCGCGACGAACTAGCGTTGCTGATCCACCGTCGGCATGCTCGGAAGTCGTTGGCGCAGGCGGGGATCGACTCGGCGATCGTGGAGCGGCACTATCAGATTCACGGCATCCGTGCGGTCGATGACGCCTTCGAGGCCAAACAGCGCCAGGCGCTGCTGGTCATGGCGACCGGTTCCGGTAAAACGCGCACCGTCATCGCGCTGGTGAAGCAGCTGATGGAGGCCGGCTGGGTCAAGCGGGCGCTGTTCCTCGCCGACAGGCGGCCAATGCGTTCAAGGCGCACCTGCCCGCCGCGACGACGGTTAACCTGTTGACCGAAAAGGACGCCGACGGCCGGGTCTACGTCTCCACGTATCCGACGATGATGAACCTCATCAACGACGTGGACTCCGGCAAGCGGGTATTTGGGCCCGGCTACTTCGATCTGGTGGTCATCGATGAGGCGCACCGCTCGGTCTATCAGAAGTACGGGGCCATCTTCTCCTGGTTCGACTCCCTTCTGGTCGGGTTGACCGCCACCCCGAAGGACGAGGTCGACCACAACACTTACCGCCTGTTCCACCTCGAGGACCGGGTGCCCACCTACGCCTACGACCTCAAAAAGGCCGTCGAGGAAGGATTCCTGGTGCCGGCGTTGGGGGTGTCTGTCCAATCGGCGGATTCCTGAAAAGAGGAAGGCCCAGGCCTTGCAGCTC
>WBZN01000559.1_pt1 | contig 27793 bp, 21 predicted proteins | sample 5204281 | NCBI WGS metagenome assembly WBZN01 (sample SAMN12344347, study PRJNA552823) | activated sludge metagenome | biome: Activated sludge suspended growth; feature: Nitrification reactor; material: Wastewater; isolation source: activated sludge from nitrification reactor of wastewater... | reverse complement strand
GTGAACTTGCCGGCCACCTTCGAGAACATGTGCTTGACGCGGAAGGTCGCCTCGGAGTGCGTCTTGTCCACGGTGTAGACGTCGGCGGCGCTGGCGGGCAGCACCGTGGCGACGGCCAGCAGGAGGACGGCGGGAATCAGTCGCTTCATGATCGAGTCCTTTCCTCGGTGGGCTTGGAGCCCGGTTGAGATGGAGACGGAGCGTTGGTGCCGCTGGAGCTGGGATGGGCCGCTCGAATCGCATCGAGAGTGCGCACCAGTTGCTGGCGGGTGGGCTCGTCGAGCACCGCCATGGTGCGGGCCTCCAGGAGATCGATGATCGGATCGAGCTCGGCAAGCTGAGCCAGCGCCTTTGCAGTGGGCCAGCACAGCACCTGGCGCCGGTCCGCCGGGCAGCGCTCCCGCCGCACCAGGGACTTGGCCTCGAGGCGATCGAGCAAACGGGTGATGCCCGGAGCGCGCTCGAGCATGCGCCCCGAGATCTCCAGGGTGGGCAGGCCGGCGTCACCGGCCCCGCGCAGGATCCGCAAGACGTTGTATTGCTGAGGCGTGAGGTCGTACGGCGCGACCGCTTCGGCAAGCGCCTGCCGGAGGATGTCCGCGGTGCGCAACAGACCGACCGTCGCTTCGTGCGAGGTCGAGCGGAAGGGCCGCGACTGGCGGATTTCCTTCTGTAGGGCGCTCTCGGCATCTGCCATGGCCAGTACTGTACTGGACAATAGTTGATTAGTCAAGTTATGCAAACAGAATCATGCCTCGGGACTCGGCGTGGGCTTCAGGGAGAGCCAGATGGCTCCGTCCTCCTCGGCGACCGCGAATCGACGGAGCGCCGCCCAGGGCTGATCGAGGCACTGTCCATCCCGCAGGTCGTAGCGCCAGCCATGGCGCGGGCAGGTGAGCACGTCACCGACCTGGGGCGCTCCGGTGAGATCGGCGTTCTGATGCCGGCAGGCGAGTTCGAGCGCGACGAGCACTCCGTCCGTGCCGCGCCGCACGAGGATTCGACGACCGAGCACTTTGAAGGAGCGTTCGGAGCCGGGCGCCAGGTCGTCGGCGGTCGCGAGCCGCAGAAAGCCCTCCAAGCAGGTCAGCCCGCGCGCAGCGCCGCGGCAGGTTGGAGTCCAGCGGCACGCCAGGCGGGCACGGCGCACGAGATGAGGCCGCCGGCGAGCAGGATCGTGAAGGCCGCGCCCCACGACCAAGGGTCCCAGACCGTGACGCCGTAGAGACTCGAGCTCAGCAGTCGCGCGCCGGCGGCTGCCAATGCCACGCCGACTGCCGCACCCAGAGCCAGATCGCGCGCGCCGCGGCTGCAGACGAAGGCGAAGAGGGCGCCGCGCCCGGCGCCCAGAGCGGCTCGCAGGCCGAGGTCACGGCGGCCGCTCCGCACGTTGAACGAGAGGACGCCATACAGGCCGAGCAGCGCCAGGATGGTGGCGCCCGTGGCGAAGACCGCGAAGGCGCGGCTCAACAGGCGTTCTGGCGCCGTGGCCTCCGCGAGTCGCTCCGGCAGGGTGCGCACGCCGGCAACGGCTACGTCCGGGTCCACGGCGGCGAGGAGTTGCGGCAGCCTGGCCGCGAGCTCATGGGGCGGGGTGCGCGTGCGAACGACAAGGTGCAGGAAGGCCGTCGGCGCCTGCTGAACCGGCAGGTAGACGCACGGAAGCCGAGACTCCGGGCCGCCGAGCACGGTGTCCGCCACCACGCCGACCACGGTACGCCAGGGCGCCGTGCCTCCGACCCGCAGCCGCTGCCCGATGGCCTGCTGCGGGAAGGCGCGTTCTGCGAAGCTGCGATTGACCAGGGCCACCGGCGCGGCAGCCGAATCGTCGTGCGTGGAGAACGCGCGCCCGGTCAGGAGGTCCATTCCGAGGACGCGCGGCAATTGGGGCGACATCGTCACCGAGCGCGCGGACACCAGGGGCTCCCCGCTGCCGCCGCGGGCGCGGCGACGCTCGATCTCGAAGCCCTCCTCCCGGGTCCCTCCGCCCGGCACGTCCGAGGCCTCGGCGACCGACGCCACGGCGGCGTCGGCGAGTAGCGCGTTCTCGAAGCGCGGAAGCGCGGTCGCGAGCTTCGCCTCGTTGGCGTTCGGCGCAAAGAGGTCCGCGGTCAAGACGTGCCCGGGGTCACGGCCCGCGTCGATGCGCGACGCCTGCTGCAGCGTGCGCCAGAGCAGAGCGCTCGAAACCAGCAACGCGGCGGACACGGCCACCTGGAGCACGACCAGCGAACGCGCAGCCCAGCCGAGTTGGCGTGAGCCGACGCGGTTGCCGTCCTGCTGGAGAACGGCCGCCGGGGCGACGCGCAAGGTGTGCCATGCCGGCAGCGCAGCGGCCGCCAAGGCGGTCAACAGCGCGAGGCCCGCCTCGACGCCAACCGTCGGCAGGTCCAAGCGGAGATCGATCCAGTACATCCACAACGTCTCTCGGCCGGAGCGTGACAGCCACGAGGTCGCCACCGATGCCAGCGCCAGGCCGACTCCCGAGCCCAGTACGGCGACCGCCAGCGCTTCCCACAGAGCCCGCACGGCGAGGCGCCGCCGCGAAGCCCCGAGCGCTGCGCAGACGGCCAGCTCCTGGCGCCGCACCAGGCCGCGCGCGATGAGCAGATGACTGACGCTCGCGGCGGCCAGCAGGAGCAGGAGGACCGCCGCGGCGAGGAGCAGTCGAATCGTGCGGCGCAGCTCGCCGGTGTAAGCCCGGGTGAACGGCGAGACCGCGACGGCCGACTTCGGAGAGCGTGCTCGGGCGAGCGCCGTGAGCTCGCTGCCGGCCGCTTCGGGCGCGACGTTCTCGCGCAGCCGGCCGGCGACCTGCACGGCCCACCCGCCGACCGCGGCTTGCGTCACTGGCAGCGTGGCCCACAGGTCCTGGTTGAACGGAAATCGCTGCTCCGGCCCGAGCACGCCGACGATCTGCGCCACGTCGTCGCCCAGGAACACTTCCCGCCCGAGCACGCGCGCATCGCCGTTGAACTGTTCGGTCCAGACCCGGTGGCTGAGAACCACGACCCGCGTCGCATCCGGGGCGCCGTCGCTCGCGAGGAGGCCGCGGCCCAGCGCGGGCCGGATCCCCAGCACGTCGAACGAGTCAGCGGTGATCAGGCAGAGCGTGTAACGTCGCGCCGAGGCGCCGGGCGCGCGCAGCGTGACGTTGCTGTACGCCCAGGCCACCAGCCCCTCGAACGAGCGCTGCGCGCGCCGCCACTCCATGAGCTCGTTCACTTCGACAGCGCCGAACGGATGACCCTTCTCGGGGTCCGCCCGCTGGACGCTCATGATTCGCTCGGACCGCGGTAGCGGCAAACCGCGCAGATACGCCGCTCGCGCGACGGCGAACAGCGTCGCCGACAGCCCGAGGCCGAAGGCGAGAGCCGCCGCGGCCATGAGGCTTTCCCACGGATGGCGGCGCAGCGAGCGTGCTGCCGTGCGCAGATCGCGCAGCAAGAGTGTCATCGTGTCTCCCACGGCCGGCCAGGCCGCACCATGACATCGCCGGCGCGCCGGGGCAAGCCGCCGGCCGTGGCTCGGAGCCGTAGGTGGCGAGCCCCGCGGCGGCCCACCGCGCTTCGCTCGCCCGCTACTCGACGCGGGCTAGCGACCCGCAGCCCGTAGGATCGCGGCGGCCGAGCGCTCCACGTCCGCCGGCGCGGTGCTCCAGCCGGAAACGGAGATGCGCATCGCCGCCTTGCCTTGCCAATTGGTGCCGGAGAGCCACAGCTCACCGCTCTCCTGCACGCGCGTGACGGTGGCGCGGGTGAAGGCGTCGATCGCTACGTCGTCGGCACCCCCGCCCGGAGGCGCGAAACGCACCAGGGTCTGGTTGAGGACCACTTCGTTGAGAACGGCGACGCCGGGTCTTGCGCCCAGGAGCTCCGCGAAGCGCTGTGCATGCGCGACGGAACGCTCGACGAGGTCGACCACGCCGGCGCGGCCGAGGGAGCGCATCGCCGCCCACACCGCGAAGCCCCGGGCCCGGCGCGAGAACTCGGGCGTCCACTCGAAAGGGTCGCGGGCCCGGCCGTCGTCGGGACGCTCGATGTAGGCGGCATGGGCGGTGAGCGCGGCTCGGTGCGCGCCCGGGTGCGCGCAGAACACCAGCCCGGAGTCGTACGGCGCGTTCAGCCACTTGTGCGCGTCGGTCGCCCAGGAGTCGGCGAGCTCGAAGCCGGCGAGCAGCGAGCGCAGCTTGGGGCTCGCGGCGGCCCATAGGCCGAAGGCGCCGTCGATGTGCAGCCAAGCGCCGTGGGACTTGGCCTGGGTGGCGATCTCGGCGATGGGGTCGAACGACCCGCTGTTGACATTGCCGGCCTGGGCGCAGATCAGGGTCGGCCGGCCGCGCAGACCGGCGAGGATGGGGCGCAGCGCGTCGGCGCGCAGCCGGCCCTGTCCGTCGGCCGGAACGCGATGGACGCGGTCGTGACCGAGCCCCAACATCTGGAGCGCGGTGTGAATCGTGACGTGCGCTTCCTCGCCCACCACGACGGCGATCTCGGGCGCGCCGTAGAGGCCGCGGCCCTCGACGTCCCAGCCCTCGCGCTCGAGCAAGGCGTGTCGCGCCGACGCGAGCGCGGAGAAATTCGCGGCCTGACAACCGGTGACGAAGCCGACGCTCGCGGTCGCCGGCAGGCCCAACAGCTCCTTGATCCACTGCCCGGCGACTTCCTCCGCGACGGAGGCCGACGAGGCCAGCGTGTACAACCCGGCGTTCTGGTCCCATGCGGTGGTGAGAAAGTCGGCCGCGAGCGCGGCCGGCAGGGTGCCGCCCACCACGAAGCCGAAGAATCGCGGACCCGAGGAGGCCATGATGCCTCGCGAAGCGCCGCCGACCAGTTGGTCGAGCACGGCTTCTGGAGGTGAGCCACTTTCGGGCAGTGGTCCGCCCAAAGCGCGGCGCAGATCCTCGACCGGCACCGGCAGGCCGACCGGACGTTCGGGCAGGGATTCGACGTAGTCGGCCGCGTGCGCAGCGGCGCTCGCGAGCAGGCTGCGGATAGTAGATTCGGACATGGGTGTGTGCTCGCCAGGTTGTGACCGCGGACCCCGCGTCCGCGCGCGACGCTAGTTTGGCATAGGCCCCTTGCGCCGCAATTCCAGCCGCGTCCGGCAGTGCCAGAGCCGCCGCGAAGCGCTAGCATCGCGGCGGATGAAGCCCCACCCATCGGGACCCGTCGCGCGGCGTTGGCTGTACGCCCTCGCTTGGCTGCCCTACGTCACGGCGTATCAGGCCGCGCTGATCGCCAACGGTGTGGCCTTCGTGCCGGCGTTCGAGAATGCCCTGCTTACGACTTTGCCTGACGCGCTGCTGGGGCCTCTGGTCTTGCGGTTCGTGCGCCGCCTGCCACCGCCCGAGGCCGTGCACTGGCGCACCGCCGTGCAGCTGCTCCTGGCGGTGGCCGCCTTCGTCGTGGCGTCGACGGTTGGTTGGTTCGCGCTGGTGGCGGGCTGGGACCTCGCGACGACGGGTGCCGTGGTCGACTTGCCGCAGCTGCGTCTGGTTCCCTGGCGGATGATCAACGACGTGCTGATCTTTCTGTCTCTGGCGGCGATCGCCTACACGTCGCAGACCGCGGCCGTGGCGCGCGCGCAGACGGAGCGTGCCGCGCGGGCCGAGGCGTTACGCGCCCGCGCTGAGCTCGAAGCGATGCGCAACCAGCTCAACCCGCACTTCATCTTCAACACCTACCACGCCCTGCTCGGGATGCTGCGGCGCGATCCCGCGGCGGCGGAGGAGGCGCTCGAACGGCTCGGCGATCTCCTGCGCTACAGCCTGCGCGTGCAGCGCGAGGGGCGCGACGAGGTGCCCCTGCGCGAGGAGTGGAACTTCGTCGAGAGCTACTTGCGACTCGAGGGCTTACGCCTCGGCGAGCGGCTGCGCTTCGCTCTGGATGCGGCGCCGGACGCGCTCGAGTGCCTGGTGCCGAGCTTCTCCGTGCAGACGCTGGCCGAGAACGCCGTGCGGCACGCGGTGGCGCCCCGCGCCGCAGGTGGGAGTCTGACGCTGCGGGCGAGCGTGGACGATCGCCGGCTGATCGTCGAGGTAGACGACGACGGCGCCGGGGCGGGACGCGATCCCGAAGCGGACCACGGCCTCGGTCTACGGCTGCTGCGCGAGCGCCTCAGTGCCCTGCGAGGCGATGGCGCGACGTTGACGCTCGGACCGTCATCGATGGGCGGCACGCGCGCGACCTTGCTCGTTCCGCGGCGCGCGGACTGGGAGGCGGCATGAGCGGTGCCGAGATCCGAGCGCTGGTGGTCGAGGACGAACCGCACGCCCGCCAGAGTCTGCGCGACTATGCCGCCGACGTGCCGTGGCTGAGACTGGTGGGCGAGGCCGCGGACGGAACCCGCGCGCTCGAGGCGATCGACCGCCTGGCGCCCGATCTCGTGTTCCTCGACGTGCGTCTGCCCGAGCTGTCGGGTCTCGAGGTCCTGGCCAGGATCTCGCATCGACCCGAGGTCGTGTTCACTACCGCGTACGACCGTTTCGCGCTCGAGGCGTTCGAGCTCGGCGCGCTCGATTACCTGCTGAAGCCGTTCGGGCGGCAGCGATTCGTCGCCGCGCTGGAGCGCGTACGAGAGCGCCTGGGCTGGGCGCGCGTGCCGCCGATCGAGCGCGCGCTCGGCGCGTTCGAGACGCCCGTGCGACGGCTGTTCGCGCGCACGCGCGAGGCGATCGTCCCGATCGCGGTCGAGGCCATCGTTCGTCTGCAAGCCCGGGACGACTACGTCGAAGTCTCGACCACTTCGGGGCGTCACCTGCTTCACGTCACCTTGAGCGGTCTGCTCGCGAAGCTCGACCCGGAGCGCTTCCGGCAGGTGCACCGATCGCATGCGGTGAACCTCGACTTCGTCGACTCGCTGCGGTCCTTCGACGACCGCCGTTTGAGCCTACGGCTGCGCGACGGCACCGAAATCGTTGCCAGTCGAGCCGCCTCCGAACAGCTCCGCCGCTTGGTCCTCTAGCTACCGCCGCTGGCCGCGCTCATCGCCCGTTCGCCGTCGCGAGCGCCCGTCGAGCGATTTCGCCCGCCGCGCCTCGTCTCGTCGCCGGGACAATCGTCGCGGGAGGATTCATCGATGCGCGACGTATCGCCTGTTCGACGGCTCGTGGCGACGGGACTACTGGTTCTCACGGCTTCCGCCGCCGGTGCTGCTGCGGCGCCGGTAGCCGACCGCCTCGCAGGAGCCAAGGAACATTTGATGGCGGCCGACTATCGTGGCGACCTGGCGCAGCTCGAGGCCGGTCTCGCGGAAGTAAAGCCGATGCTGAGCGACCCCAAGTTGGGGTTCCTGGCGCACTACTGGGCGGGCTTCGCGCACTGGCGCCTGGCGATCAACGGCGCCAACCGGGCGATGGCGGCGGACGATCTTGCGCGGCATCTGGACGCCGCGGCGCTCGAGTTCGAAAGCGCGATTGCGGTGCGCGCCGACTTCGCGGATGCGTATGCGGCCGCGGCGTCGGTGTACGGGTGGCTGGCGATGCGCCATCGCGCCGAGCCGGAACTGCTGCGCCACTACGCCGAGCGCTCGAACGGCCGGCTGGCGCGGGCGCTGGAATTGGCGCCGGAGAATCCGCGCGTCCTGTGGGTGCAAGGCGGCAGCTTCCTGTTCCGCCCGCGCAGCGTCGGTGGCGATCCCGAGCGGGCGCTGGCGCTCTACGAAAGGGGAGCGCAGCCGGAGGCTGGCAAAGCACGGGATCGTTCGCCGCTCCCCGACTGGGGACGCGCCGAGAACCTGATGAGCCTGGCCTTCGCATACTTGAACCGCGAGCGCCCCGATCTCGCGGCGGCCCGCCGCGAGGCGCAGGCCGCGCTCGCCTTGCGGCCTGACTGGTACTACGTCAAGGAGATCCTGCTGCCGCAGATCGACAAGGCCGCGCACGCGGCGGCGGACGCCGCCCCCGAGGTTGCGATCGAGCGCGTGCCCGGGACGCGTGTGCTGCTGCGCACGGTGGTCGGTCCGTATTCGCAGCATCCCGCGGCCATCGCCGAGCTGCTCCGAACCGCGCAGGCCGCGTCCGCGGAGGGGTTGGTCGGGATCTACCCGTACGACCCGTCGGTGATCGCCGCGAACGAGCTCGAGTGGTCGCTGGCGGTGCCGATGCCCTCGGAGCTCGCACTCGCCGCTGCGCAAAGGGACGCGGGCTATGCCATGCGCACGCTCCCCGGCGCGGAAGTCGCGACCGTCGCAACGACCGTGGCGAAGGCCGCCGCGGCAGGTACCTTTCTTCAGCTTTGGCTGCGCCAGCATCCCTGGGCTCAGGCCGGTCCGACGCGCATGCGCTACGGCACGCCGCCGGCCGGCTCGCCCCCCGAGCAGGCGCCCGTGAGGATCGAGGTACCGGTGAAGCGTCTGGAGCCCGCTGCCGCAGCCGATCCGGCGCCGCGGCCACCCGCGGCAGCAGATCCAGCGCTGCCGCCACCTGCGGCAGCCGATCCAGCGCCGCCACCTGCGGCAGCCGATCCAGCGCCGCCGCCTGCGGCGCTATCGCCGAGCTAGCGGCCCGGCGCTCCAATCGATCGTGGATGCCGCGGGGAGGCGCGCCCTGGGCGAGGCGCGCCGACGCAGCCATCGCTGGGTCCACGGCGAGACGGCGCAACGTCGCACACGAGGCCGAGACCGAGTGGCCATCCCGCGAGGCGGTCAGCTCGAGATCAGCTCACCGGCTCGCCGTGTCGACTCGACGACGGCCTTGATCAACGTCACGCGCAAGCCGCCTTCCTCGAGGCGCAGGAGCCCGTCGATCGTGCAGCCCGCGGGCGTGGTCACGGCGTCCTTGAGCATGGCGGGATGCTCGCCGGTTTCGAGCACCATCTTCGCGGCGCCGAGCGTGGTTTGAGCCGCGAGCTCGGTCGCGATGTTGCGCGGCAGGCCGACCTTGACGCCACCCTCGGCGAGCGCCTCGATCACCACGAACAGGAAGGCGGGTCCGCTCGCTGAGAGCGCGGTCACGGCGTCCATGTGCTTCTCGTCCAGGATCGATACCCGGCCGACGCCTTCGAACAGCCGGCGAGCACGGGCGAGATGGTCGGCGGAAGCGTGCGTACCGGCGCTGAGGACCGTCATGCCGGCGCCGACGAGACTCGGGGTGTTCGGCATGGCGCGCACCACGGGCACGCCCGGTTGCAGATGTCGTTCGATGAAAGCGACCGTGGCGGATGCGACGACCGAGACCACCAATTGGTCGGGAGTGATGTGATCCCGCAGCTCGTCGAGGACGGCCCCCAGGGCCTGCGGTTTCACCGCCAGCAGGACGAGGTCGGCGCCGAGCACGGCCCTGGGGTTGCTGGTGCCGGCGTCGACGCCGAGGCGCTCCGCGACGTCGTGTGCCGAGGGCTCGTGCAAGGTCGTGGCCGCGACCTGGCCGGGGGCTAGATGCCCGGCGCCGAGCAGGGCCCGTACCAGCGTGGTGGCGATCTTGCCCGCGCCGATGACGGCGATCCGGCCGCCGATGGGCTCGGTCGCTGGGTTGGAACTCGAGCCTGGGGCGGCGTGGCCGCCCGAGGGCCGTCGTGTCTCGCTACTCAAGTGTCACTCCTTGCTTGGCGCGCCGCGCGCTTGCGGCGCGGTGCGACGTCCGCGCGGCGGTTCCCGCCCGCGATCGTATCGCGGGGCGTTGCCGCTTCCCGTTCAGGCGCGCGATCGCCAGCCCTGCAGGGCAAGCGTGTTGCCTTCGGTGTCGCGGAAGAACGTCATCCACAGTTCCTTGTCCTCGGTGCGGTGCACCGGATGCGCCGCGCTGCGGAATTCGACCCCGCGCGCGGCGAGCACGGCCTGGGAAGCGGCGACGTCGTCGACCGTGAAGTACAGGATGGAGGCGGCGTGGTCGTACTCCGGCTCCTCGGGCAGTGACAGCATCAGCGACACACCGCCGCAGGTGAAGAAGGCCATCTTTCCCGCTGGAAAGAGGAACTGCAGACCGAGAACGTCGCGATAAAACCGCGTGGCGCGTTCGATGTCGTGCGCGTTGATCGCCACCTGTCCGAGTCCGGAAATGCCGCTCCAGTGCGCTTCGCCCATGGCCGCCCCTCCTTGACAACTTAGCTAGGCTAACTAAACTGTAGGACATGGAGGTCCAGGGGTCAAGTCCTATCGAGAGAGACGCGGTCCACCGTGCCGCGGAGCGCATGCACCAGCAGGCGATTCGGCTGCTGCGGCGCCTGCGACGCGAGGACGCCGCCATCGGCCTGCCGCCGGCGCGGGCGTCCGCCTTGTCGGTTCTGGTCTTCGGGGGACCGTCCAGTATGGGCGACCTGGCTCAGGCGGAACAGGTGACGGCGCCGACGATGAGCCGGGTGGTCGCGGCCCTGGTCGCCGACGGGTTGGTCACGCGAGAAGGTGACCCCGCGGACGGCCGCGTCGTGCGGCTGCGTGCCACGGAGCGGGGCGAAGAGTTGCTCCGAGAGGGGAAGGCACGCCGACTGCGGGCGTTCTCCAGGCTGTTGCAAGTCCTGGAGGACACCGATCTCGCGACGTTAGAGCGCGCTGCCGATCTGTTGGATGGGGTTCTACGCTAGGAAGCAGGGCGCCAGGGGACGCCCCGATCCACAACGCCGGCGCCCGGGACCCGGGGGCGCGTTCCCCCCGTCCGGTGCGGTACGATAGGCGGACGAGAGGAGGCCAGGATGGCCAAGAAAACCGCCCAAACCTTCGCCAAGCGTCAGAAAGAGCTGGCTCGCAAGGAAAAGCAGCAGCAGAAGGCCGCCAAGCGGCAGGAACGCAAGGTCGAGAAATCGACCCGCCCCGAGGGCGGCGGCGATCCCGACATCGATTGGATCGTCCCCGGTCCGCAGCCGCCGATGGAGGACATCTGACCGCGGCCTGACGGCTGGGCTCACGCCCATACTGCAAACACCAGGGCCGGGGCGCGGCGCAGCCGCACCCGGCCCTTCGTGTTTCTACGGCACCCTCAGTTCGAGCCCGGCACCAGAATCGCCGGCACGCCCAGCTTCACCGCCTCGTCGTTCTGCTTCGCCACGTCCGCCAATACCGCGGCGAGCTCCGCGAGCACGCCGTCGAGCTCCTTGCGTTCGCGCGCGAACTCCTCCTTGACGCCCTGGGTGGGCGCGCCGGACCCGTTGGTGGCCCAACCGAGCAACGGCGAGAGGCGCGAGTAGAGTTGCGCGCCGCCCGGTTGCGCCAGGATGTCGTAGCCGATCTTGGCGTCGGGATTGTGCAGCTTGCGCTCGATGCGGTCGAGACGTTCCGCGAGCGCCGTCGACGCGTCGAGGAAGCTCTTGGACTTGGCGGCGAAGCCTGCCTCGGCGGCAAGCAACGTGTTGCGCTCGAGCAACTGCTTGCGCACCGACTGCAGGCGGCGCGCGCCGCGCACCGTGTCACTGATGCTGTCGCGGATCTCGAGACCGATCGCGAGCTGCGCCTCGAGATCGGACTGCGATACGGTCGACCGCGGGTCGCGGAGAATGCGCAACGGCGTCGTGTATGCGGCGCCGTCCACGATCAGACGGGCGGTGTAGCTCCCCGGCACCGCCAACGGCCCTTGCGTGGGATCGCCGGAGTCGACGATGGCGTTCTGCAGGATCTCGGCGCCCGACCAGTGCAGATTCCAGGTCGCGAGATTGAGTCCCGCCTCCTTGGGAATCGCCGCCTTGTGCCAGGCCTCGGTCTCCGCATACTCGTACTCGGTGAGCCCCGTGTTCGGACGCGGCTTGCTGCTCAGGGTCTCCACGGTGCGGCCCAGACCGTCGAGGATCTCGAGGCGGATGTCGCTCTTGGGTGCTTCCTTCAGCCAGTAGGCGATGGTCGCGCCGCGCGGCGGATTGCCCGCCGACCAGGTGTTGGCGAAGGCATCGGCGTAGCTCCAGCGGACGGCGTCGCTCACCGGCAGGATCGCTGCCGCCGCGCTCTGCTGTGCCGCGGAGACCGTGATCAGCGGCATGCGGTCGTCGAGGATCCACATCGAGCGGCCCATGGTGCTCATCACCAGGCTCTGGTCCTTGAGCACGAGATCGCTCACGGCGACCGTCGGCATTCCAGCCTGGAGCTTGCGCCAGGTGGCACCGCCGTCGGTCGAATAGCGGACGCCCTTCTCGGTGCCCAGCCAGAGAGCGTTCTTGTCGGTGGGGTCCTCGCGTACCGTGCGCAGGTACACGCCATCCTCGAGCTTGCCGTCGATCTTCACGTCGATCCGCGCCCAAGTGGCGCCGAAGTCGGTGGTGCGCCAGAGGTAGGCGCGTTGATCGTCGAGCCGGTGGGCGTCCGCGGCGACGTAGGCCGTGCCGGCGTCGAAGTGCGACGGCTCGATCATCGCGATGGTCGCCCACTCGGGCAGGCCCTTGAGTCCCGCGGTGACGTTCTTCCACGTGACGCCGCCGTCGCGCGTGACCTGCACTTGCCCGTCGTCGGTGCCGGCCCAGATCTGCCCCTTCTCCTTGGGCGACTCGGCGATGGTGAAGATCGTGCAGTAGATCTCGACGCCGGTGTTGTCGCCGGTGATCGGACCCCCCGAGCGCTTCTGCTTGCTCTTGTCGTCGCGCGTCAGGTCGGGCGAGATCGCGCTCCACGTCGTGCCCTCGTCGGGGGAGCGAAACAGCACGTTGGCGCCGTGGTACAGCACCCGCGGATCGTGCGGCGAGGTGGCGATCGGCGCCGTCCACTGGAAGCGATAGAGCAGATCCTCGCCGCCGTGCCCCGAGGCGTTGTTCGGGTAGACGCCGACGTGCCGCGACTCGCCGGTGCGGTTGTCGTGACGCGAGACGTAGCCACCGTACTCGCCGGCGAACACGATGTGATTGTCGGCCGGATCCGACACGACCCAACCGGCTTCGCCGCCGCCGACGCCGTACCAGTCGGCGTTGCGGATGCCGGCCTCGAGCAGAGAGTTGCTTGGGCCCTGTGCGGTGCCGATGTCCTGCAGCGCGCCCGCCACCTTGAACGGCACCGAGGCGTCAACCGACACGTGGTAAAACTGGCCGATGGGCAGCGGCGGTGCCCACCACGTCTGACCGCCGTCGAGCGATAGATCCACGCCGCCGTCGTTGGCCACGATGATGCGCTTGGGATCCGCGGGATCGAGCCAGGCGAAATGCATGTCGCCGTGGTGGAAGTCCTTGGCGAAATCGATGGTGCGGCCGCCATCGATGGTCTTGAGCAGCGGCACCTGCGGGAACCACACTTCCTCGGCGTTGATGGGGTTCACGGTCAGTGTCGTGTAGTACCAGGCACGCTGGCGCAAGCGGTGATCGGCGTTGGCGCGGCTCCAGGTCTCGCCGCCGTCGTCGGAGCGAAACAGGCCGCCGTCGGCGTTCTCGATCAGCGCATAGACGCGCTGGCCGTCGGAGGGCGCCACGGCGACGCCGACCTTGCCCCAGAGCCCGTCCGGCAGGCCGTGCCCCTCGAGCTGCTTCCAGGTGTCACCGCCGTCGCGGGAGACGTACAGGCCGGATCCCGGGCCGCCGCTCACCAGCTCCCACGGCCGCCGGCGCACCTGCCAAAGCCCGGCGAAGACGACGCGCGGATTGTGCGGATCGACGGCGACGGAGGACGCGCCGGTGTCGGCATCCTTCTTCAGCACCTGCTGCCAGGTCTTGCCGCCGTCGCGCGTGCGGTAGACGCCGCGCTCGGGGTTGGGTCCGAAGGCGTGACCGAGCACCGCCGCATATGCCACGTCGGCGTTCTGCGGGTCGATCGCCAAGCTGCCGATCTGACCCTCCATCGACCAGACGTGCGTCCAAGTCTTGCCGGCGTCGGTCGAGCGATAGATGCCGTTCCCCGCGGCGACGTTGCCGCGGATGTTCGCTTCCCCGGCGCCGACATAGATCACGTTCGGGTCGGACGGCGCGACCGCGATCGATCCGATGGAGGAAATGGGCTGATCGTCGAAGATCGACGCGAAAGTCTGGCCGCCGTCGGACGACTTCCACACGCCGCCGGACGCCGCGGCGACGTAGTAGACGCGTGGATCGCCAGGGACTCCCACCGCCGCCGAAGCGCGGCCCCCCCACGCCGGTCCGAGCAGACGCACCTTGAGACCCGCGAAGGGATCCTTGACCGGCTCTGCCGGCGCGGGCGATTTCAGGGTCGCCACGGCCGGCTTCACGGCCGGCGCCCTGGCCGGCTCGGGAGCCGCGGCGTTGGCCGGAGCCACCATCAGGAGAACGGCGGGAAGCAGGAGCGCCCACGTGGGCAGCTGGCGCGGAGAGCGTCGACTCGACATCAGGGAACCTCCGGGGGACGTTTGCCGGGACACGTTTCGCGCGACCCTATCGCGATGCGCCCCGCCGCGCACGCTCCGGATCGCCTGACGACGGTGTACCCTTCGCGCACATGGATGCGAACGCTCCCACCACCCACGCCGCGGCGCGCATCGAAGATGGTTTGCGCGAAGTCCACCGTCTGCTGCCGCCGACGCCGGCGCGGCCCGACCTGCGCCGCTGGGCGCTGCGTGATCCGACGAGTCTGCTGATCTTCGCGGTCGCCTTCGCGGCCGGGATCGGCCGCGGCCAATGGCCGCTGGCGGTCGCCGCACTGCTCGGCGAGGGCCTGTGGCTGCTGTGCGCGCCGTGGATTCCGGCCGCTCGCCGCGGTCTCCTGGCACGCGACGCGGGCGACCGTGCCGAGCGCGAGAAGGAACGGCGTGCCGGCGTCTTCTCTGGGCTCTCGGCCGGCGACCGCGCGCGTCTGGAAGCGCTCCTCGATCTGCGCCTCGCGCTTGCGGACCGCGCGACCGTGGCGAGTAGCGCGCCAGGCGACGCCCTGCTGGCCGCTCTCGCCAAGGTGGACGTGCTGCTCGGTCTCTGCGCCCTCGAGGCGCGGCGCGCCGCGGAGTTGCAGGAGTACCTTCGGGAGCTCGACCCGGAACAGATCGACCGTGATCGAAGGCGTCTGGAACGCCAGGCCAGCGCGGAGAGCGAGTCCAGTACCGATGCCGCCGGCGGCGCCGATGCCGGCGCGCCGCAGCCGTCCGCAGTCGCCGGGCTCGAGCTGATCCGTCAGCGGCAGTCGCGCGCGCGGGCCGCGCGCGCCGGGCTCGAGGCCAGCCGCACCCGCATTGCCGAGCTCGAAGGGGCTTTGCGTGCCGCAGCCAGCGCGCCCGGCGACGGCACCGTCGATCCGCCACTCGCCGATCTGCTGGCGGGCGTCGAAGCCGTGGTGGCCGCGACCCTGCCCGAGGCGCCGGCGGGGTCATGGAACGCGCTCATGCAGCGCACGCCCTGACGGTCAGCTCAGTCGTCGGCGAGCGTGTCGTCGCCGACGACCGAATCCGCTTCGCGGCGCATCTCCTCGAGGACGCGATGCGCCGCCTCGCGCGCGCGGCCCGTGTCTTCCGGTGCCACCCAGCAGAGCCCGCGCCAGGCACCGTGCGTGGGACCGCGCCGGCCGATCACGAGTTGACGACCGCCGACGCGCTCCATGGCCGAGCCGTACTGGAGGACGTAGGCGATCGCATCGAGCTCGAACTGCTCGGCGAGCGCCGCGGCATGGTAGTGATCGGAGAGCTCGCAGAACATCACGAGATCGCTCGACGAAGCGCCCTGCGGCGCGTCGTCGGCGTCGCCGTCGTCGTCGGGAAGGCGATCGATCAGGTCGACGTCGCAGTCGTGGCAGCGGGTGAACCCGGGCCGATATTCGCCGCCGCATTCGGGACAGAACATGCCCGTCTCCTCAGCCGCGCGCCGCCGGCGGGGCCGGCGGCGTGAGCGTGGGCGCGTTGCCCGTCTTGATGACGTTGGTCGCGAGCGCGATCATCGACGCCACGTCGGCGACATTGGCGGGCAGGATCATCGTGTTGCTGTGCTTGGCGAGCAGGCCGAACTGCGACACGTACTGCTCGGCGACGCGCAGCTGCATCGCCTGGTGGCCGCCGGGCTCCTGGATCGCCTCGGCCACCTTGCGCAGACCCTGCGACGTGGCGTCGGCCACCGCCAGGATCGCCGACGCGCGGCCTTCGGCTTCGTTGATCTGCTTCTGCTTTTCGGCCTCGGAGGCCTTGATCGCCTGCTGCTTCTCGCCTTCGGCCTTGTTGATCGCGGCGTCGCGCACGGCCTCGGAGTTGAGGATGGTGGCGCGCTTTTCGCGCTCGGCGCGCATCTGCTTTTCCATCGCCGCGAGGACGTCCTGTGGCGGTGTGATGTTCTTGATCTCGTAGCGCAGCACCTTCACGCCCCAGGGCTCCGAGGCTTTGTCGAGCTCGGTGATCACCATGGTGTTGATGTGCGTGCGCTCCTCGAACGTGCGGTCGAGGTCGATCTTGCCGATCTCGCTGCGCAGCGCGGTCTGCGCCAGCTGGGTGATGGCGAAGCGGTAGTCGGTGATGCCGTACGAGGCGCGCTCCGGATTGAGGACCTTGAGATAGAGCACGCCGTCGACCGCGACCTGCACGTTGTCGCGCGTGATGCAGATCTGTTCCGGGATGTCCATCGCCTGCTCCTTCGTGGAGTGGCGGTAGCGGATCACGTCCATGAACGGCACCAGGAAGTGGAAGCCGGCGTCGAGCACGCCCGAGAAACGGCCCAGACGCTCGACCACGAACGCGCTCTGTTGCGGCACGACGACCGCGGTCTTGGCGATGATGATCAGCACGACGACGGCGATCGCGACGGGCACCAGTACGGTGGCGGAAAGCATGAGAAACGCTCCTCTGGAATCCTGTTTGGGGGTTCAGACGCGGCGCAGGCCGATCACCAGGCCGTCGACGCGCTCGACCACGCAGCGATCGCCCGCCTGCAGTGGTTTCGCGTCGACGTTGCGGGCGCTCCACGTGGTGCCGCGCAATTCGGCTCGACCCACGTCGCCGGCGGCAATGGTCTCGGCGGCGATCGCGGTCTCGCCCACCAGGTCGTCGCCGCGCTTGCCGTGCGACCGATGCTGGAAGTGCTGCAGCAACGGGCGCCGGAACAACAGCGCCGAGGTCACCGACAGCGCCGAGAACACCAGCCACTGCATGGCCGGCGGCCCTGCCAGCCCGAAGAACGAGAGCCCGCCGACGAGCAGCGCGCCGGCGCCGAAGAACAGCAGATAGAAGCCGCCCGGAGTAAGCAGCTCCGCGGCGACCAGCGCCAAGCCGAGCAGCATCCAGATCCAAGGTGCCATCGCGCGATCTCCTCCCGTTGTCGTGCGAACGATACCCGAGGCGCCGGAGCCTCCGCACCTGATGGCGTGCGTGGCGGACCGCGGTCCCCTCCGCTTAGCGCCGGCAGGAGCAGCCGCAGGCGGCAGCGCCGCTTTTCTGTCGGGGTCAACGTCGTCTATGATGGGGCCAACGTCGTTTGAAACAGATGCTGTCTCTCAAGGAGGGAGTCCGAATGACCACGGTTCCATCGCGCCTGCGTTTCGCCGTCCTGGGGTTCGTCCTGGGCCTGTCCACGTCGGCCGCCGTCCAGCCGCAGGTTCCGACCGGGTCGATCGCCGGCCACGTCGGCACGGCAGACGCGGCGTTGCCCGGCGCCTCCGTCAGCGTGACCTCGGAGAATCTGCAAGGCAGTCGCAAGGTCACGACGTCGGGCAGCGGCGACTTCGTGATTCCGACGCTGCCGCCTGGCGACTACACCATCACGGTCGAAGCGCAGGGTTTCCGCACCGCGACTCGCGCCGTGCACGTCTCAGCGGGCACCTCGGTGACCGAGGACTTCGCGATGGCGGCAGAAGGGGTGACCGAGGAGATCGTGGTCACCGCCGGAGCCGAGACCGTTGCGACGACCCCCCAGGCGTCGCTCACCCTCGGCAAGTCCGTGGTCGAGGCCCTGCCCATCGAGCGCAACATCCGCGAGACCACCCTGCTCACGCCGGGTGTGGCCGATACCGGCCCGGGTAACAATGCGCGCGGGAACCGAGGCTTGGTCATCGCGGGCAGCCAGTCGTACGAGAATCTGTTTCTGGTCAACGGCGTGGTGGTGAACGAAAACCTGCGCGGGCAGCCGTTCGATCTCTTCATCGAGGACGCCATCCAGGAGACCACGACGTCCACCTCCGGGATCTCCGCGGAATACGGGCGCTTCGCCGGCGGCGTGATCAACACCATCACGCGCTCGGGTGGCAACGAATTCCACGGCAGCCTGCGCGACAGCCTCACCAACGATCGCTGGACGTCGGCCACCGCGCTAACCACGTCGCGCACCGACAAGATCGACGACCGCTACGAGGGCACGCTCGGCGGCCGCTTCGTGCGTGATCGCCTCTGGTTCTTTGCCGCTGGCCGCAATTTCAAGCAGAATCTTTCCGGTCAGACCGTGGCGCCGACCCGGATCGCTTTCCCGGTGATCAACGACGAGAAGCGCTACGAGGGCAAGCTGACGTTTTCGTTCAACGAGTCCCATCGATTCATCGGCTCGTACATCAACATCGACCGCTCGGAAGACGGCAATTTCTTCGGCAATATCCTCGACACCGCCAGCGTGGTGAATCGCCAGGTGCCCCAGGACCTGATGGCCCTGAGCTATACCGGCAACTTCAGCGACAACTTCTATGCCGAGGCGCTGTACTCGAAGCGCAACTTCACCTTCAAGAACTCGGGCTCGACGTTCACCGACCGCATCAAGGGCACCCTGCTGGTCGACACAGTCACCGGTAACCGCTGGAACAGCCCGACGTTCTGCGGTGTCTGCCGTGAGGAGGAGCGCAACAACGAGAACCTGGTGCTCAAGGGCTCGCTGTTCGCGTCCTCCAGTCGGCTCGGCTCGCACGAAGTGGTCTTCGGCTACGACACGTTCAAAGACGTTCGCGCCGCCGACAATCATCAGTCGGGCAGCGACTTCCGCATCATCATCACCAACAGCCTGGTGAACGGCACGACCCTGGCGCCGCAGCTGATCAGCGGTAACTCGGTGACCTACATCCAGTGGAACCCGATCCTGGTGAGCAGTCGGGGCACCGACTTCAAGACCAACTCCTTGTTCGTGAACGATCGCTGGCGGTTGGGCGAGCGCTGGACGTTCAACCTCGGCCTGCGCTACGACCAGAACGACGGCGTCAACAGTCAGGGCCAGAAGACCGCCAAGGACAGCCGGGTAAGCCCCCGTCTCGGCGCCGCGTGGGACGTGCGCGGCGACGGCGATTGGATTGCCACCGCCAACTTCGCGCACTACGTCACCGCGATCGCGAACACGCAGGCGGACAGCACCTCGGTGGGCGGCAACCCGGCCACCTACCAGTGGTTCTACCGCGGTCCTTCGATCAATGCCCCGGGCTCGCCGCTCGTCTCGACGGCGGATGCGCTGGCGCAGATCTTCGCCTGGTTCGACGGCCAGGGCGGCACCGCCAACACGACGAACCTGCGCGCGATCGCCATTCCCGGCGGCACGACGGTGATTCGCGGTTCGCTGGACTCGCCCTACACCGAGGAGCTCTCGGTCGGCGTGAGCAAGAGCCTCGGCGGCCGCGGGCTGGTGCGCCTCGATTTGGTGCACCGCGAGAGCAAGGCGTTCTACTCGACGCGCACCGATCTTTCGACCGGCCAGGTGAAGGCGGCGACCGGCGCCAACGCCGACCTGTCGGTGCTCGAAAACACCGACAAGCTGGAGCGCAAGTACGACGGCCTGCACGGCATCATTCAATACCGCGTCGGCAACCGGTTGAACCTCGCCGCCTCGTTGGCCTATTCGAAGACCAAGGGCAACGTGAACGGCGAGACCTTCGCCAACGGTCCGGTGAGCGCTTCGGCGTTCCAGTACCCCGAGTACACGCAGCGTTCATGGAACCTGCCGTCGGGCTATCTCGCCTCCGACCAGCGCACGCGCGGCAGCGTCTGGGCGGTGTGGGATGCCTACCAGGGTGATCACCACAAGCTGTCGGTCAGTTTGCTCGAGCACTACGCGAGCGGCCTGCCCTATGGCGCGGTGGGCGCCGTGGATCCCCGCCCCTACGTCACCAATCCCGGCTACGTCCGGCCGCCTTCCGCGGTGACGTACTACTACACGAGTCGCGACGCGTTTCGCACCGATACCATCACCGCGACGGATCTGAGCCTCAACTATTCGTTCGCCTGGAAGGCTTTCGGCACCGATCTCGAGGTCTTCGTGCAGCCGGAGATCCTGAACGTGCTCAACGAGCACGGTGTCCTGAACGTCGGCACGGGCGTCCTGGATGCCACGAACACCACCGGTCTGGCCAGGTTCAATCCCTTCACGAGCACGCCGGTCGAGGGCACGAACTGGCAGAAGTCCTCGACGTTCGGCAAGCCGGTATTGCCCAACGACTACCAACTGCCGCGCACCTACCGCTTCAGCGTCGGCATCCGTTTCTGACGCTCGGCGGCGACGCCGGCTCCCGGGCTCTGGGAGCCGGCGACCCGCGGCCTGCGGTCGTCGCGTCGCCCTGCCGGCCGCGAGCTCCGGACTTCCGCGTCCCGCCCGGCAGCGCTAGGCTTCGCCGCTTATGAGCCGCGACCTCCGGACCGCAGTGCGCTGCGCCCCTGGACGGCGCACTGTGGCCCTGGCGCGGGCGCTAGCGCGAGTCTCTTAGGGTCCGGCGCGTCACCAGGATGTGGCCGAGGACCGCCGAGGGCACGAGGACCGTCGGCAGCCAGACATAGGGTGGATACGCGACCCACGTATTGAGCGATGCCGGGTCGGAGCCGAAGGCGTGGAAACGCGGCAGCGACGCAACCGCCACGCCGACCACGTTCACGAGCAGCGCCGTCCCGGCCACGTTCCACAGCCAGACCACGGCGCGCGGCGGCCGCCCCAGCGCCAGCCAGAGACCGACGATCGCGGCACCGATACCGGTCGCCACGTCGAAGTTGCGGCCGCTCCAGGACATCTGTAGCGGCATGACTCCTTCGACGGCGGCGCGATGCATCACCAGCTCGAGCGGCAGGCGGAACGCCTGGAAACCGACCAGCACGGCCAGCGACGTGCCGGCCGCGAGGCGGCTCCCGAGCGACGAGAACCCGACGGTGGCTGCTGCCACCGAGAGCGCGACCAACACCAGGAACGGCGGCGGCGCGGCGTCGAAACGGGCGAGCACGCCGAAGTCGGCGAGCGTCCAAGTGACGGTCATCCAGACGGCAAGGAGCGCGGCGGCTAGCAGGGCTCGTCTGCGCCGACCGGATGCGTCGACCTGCGCGCAGATCCATACCCAACCGGCGGCGACCAGAAGCGTCAGAACGGCGAGGCCGCCCGGAACCAGGATCGACGTCGGCTGGGGCGGCATGCCGGGCGATCTACCAGCCCATCACGTCGATGGCATAGGGCAACATCTTCCGCCACCACGGCCAATCGTGGTTTACGTCGTGGCCCCACATCTCGAGGCGCAGCGGAATGCCCTTGCTGTCGAGCAGGCGGGCAAAGCTCTGCGACGCTTCCGGCGCCTCGTAGGCACCCTGGCCGGTGAGGATGTGGACCTTGCACGCCGTCTGCAGCAGATGCAGGTACTCGCCCGAGAGCTGCGGCACGTACCAGGCCGGATTGTTGAAGTAGCAATTGTCGTCGCTGTAGCCGCGGAAGTAGTCGCCTTCGAGATCGTAGAAGCCGCTCATGGCGATCACCGCGTCGAAGAGATCGGGCCGGCGAAACAGCGTGTTGGCGGCGTGGAACGCGCCGAAGCTCGCGCCCGAGGTCGCGATACGCATGCCGGGACTCTGGCAGGCGTAGCGGATGTACGGCACCACTTCCTCCTCGACGTACTTGGCGTACAGCGCCTGGCGCCGCGCCTGCTCGGGCACCGGGATGTTCTTGTCCATCCACGCCTGGCTGTTGATGCTGTTGATCGAGAACACGCGCACCCGCCCGGCGAGAATGGCCGGCTCGACCGCCTTGATCAGGAAGAAGCGCTCGTTCTCGAGGAAGTCGGCCGCGGCGGTGGGAAACAGCAGCAGCGGGTGCCCGAAGTGACCGTACGAGACGATCGGCATGCGCTGCCCGAGGATCGGGCTGTGCCATTCGTCGATGCGGCGAGGCAGGGAATCGTCGACGTACTTCATGTCCATCCGGGCTCCTCCCGAGTGCGCATTTCCGGTCCGTATTCGGGCCTTGTCTTCGAACTTCTCTCGAGCGCGAAGCGTGACGGTAGCGCAACGGCGGGACGCTGGCAAACGCCGGCGCGGGGCGCGAGCACGGCTCCGTCCGGACGCGAACGTGTACGATGCCGCCCACATCTCGCGAGGAGGTCCCGGTGCGCCGATCGTTGGTACTGCTCAGCTCGTGGCTAGGTGCGGTCTGGATTGCGAACTCCGCCGCCGCCGCGCCGCCGGCGCCCGCCGACCTGGTGCTGCGCGGCGGCGCCGTCTACACCGTCGATGCCGCGCGTTCGTGGGCGCAGGCGGTTGCCGTGACCGCCGGTCGCCTGTCGTTCGTCGGGACCGACGCCGGAGCGGCGGCGTTCGTTGGCCCGCGCACGCGGGTGGTGGAGCTCCACGGACGCATGGTGCTGCCGTCGTTTCGCGACGCGCACGTGCACCCGATCTCCGGCGGCGTCGAGCTGTCGCTTTGCGATCTGAATGCCGCCACCACCAAGGAGGAAGCACAGGCCACGATTCGCGCGTACGCCGAGAGCCATCGCGGCGCCGCCTGGATCCTGGGCGGCGGGTGGCAGCTGCCGCTCTTCCCGCAGGCCAACCCGCGCCGCGAAGACCTCGACGCGGCGGTGCGCGACCGGCCGGCGTTGCTGAGCGCCGCCGACGGACACTCGGCGTGGGCGAACACGGCCGCGCTGCGCGCCGCCGGCATCGACCGCTCGACGCCCGACCCGGAGGGCGGGCGTATCGAGCGCGACGCGGCCGGTGAGCCCACCGGAACGCTGCGCGAGTCGGCGATCGACCTGGTGAGCGCCAAGGTGCCGGCGACCAGCCCGGCGGCGCGCCGCGAGGGGCTGCGGCGGGCGCTCGCCATGGCGGCCCGCTTCGGCCTCACCACACTCAACGAAGCGAGCGCGAACGAGAACGATCTCGAGACCTATCGCGACGCCGAGCAGGCCGGGGAGCTGTCGGCGCGGATCGTCGCCTCGCTCTACGTCGACCCGGCGAGCAAGGACGAGGAGATCGAGCGGCTGGCCGCGCTCCGTGCGCGGTACAAGTCCAGCCGATTGAGCGCTCCGGCCGTGAAGATGTTCGCCGACGGGGTGATCGAGTCCGGCACGGCCGCTCTGCTCGAACCGTACCTGCAGCGCGCGACCCTGCCCGGCAAGGAGCGCGGCACGCTGAACTTCGCGCCCGAACGTTTCGCGCGGCTCGCGACGCTGGCGGATCGTGCCGGCTTCCAGGTGCACATCCACGCGATCGGCGACCGCGGGATCCGCGCCGCGCTCGATGCCCTCGAGGCGGCGCAATCGGCGAACGGGCGGCGCGACGCGCGGCACCACATCGCGCACCTCGAGCTCATCGATCCGGCCGACATCCCGCGCTTCGCCCGTCTCGGCGTGATCGCCAATTTCCAGGCGCTGTGGGCCTACGCCGATCCGTACATCGTCGATCTCACCGAGCCCGTGCTCGGGCCGGCGCGCTCGCGCTGGCTGTACCCGATCGCCAGCGTGGCCGCGAGCGGCGCGGTGGTGGTCGGCGGGAGCGATTGGTCGGTGTCGTCGCTCAATCCGCTCGAGGCGATTCAGGTCGGGCTCACCCGCCGCGCGCCGGACGCCGTGGCTGGACCGGCCTGGATTCCCGAGGAACGCATGACCCTGGCCGACATGCTGGCCGCGTACACCATTCGCGGGGCCTACCTGAATTTCGAGGAGCAGACCACGGGTTCGCTCGAGGTCGGCAAATCGGCGGATCTGATCGTGCTCGACCGCGACCTCTTTCGCGTGGCGCCGGAGGAGATCCACGGCGTGAAGGTGCTGTGGACGCTCCTCGAGGGCAAGGAGACGTTCCGAGACCCCGCGATGTGATGCGGTGTCAGTGCCGCTCGTGCTCGAGCGCCTTGCCGCGCGCCACTTCCGCGGCAGCCTCGACAGAACGGCCCTGGCGCTCGAGGACGTCGGCCAGCACGTAATGTCCGAGCGGCGCGTAGCTCGACTGCGGGTCGAGGTCCAGGCCGCGGCGGGCTTCGCGATCCGCCGCCGCGACGTCGCCCGATTCAAGCAGCGCTTGCGCGTAAAAGAGGTGGCCGACGCCGAACTCCGGGTCCTCCGCCACCGCCTGGGCCAGCGCCGCGAGAGCGCCGGCGCGATCGCCGCGCCGCGCGAGCAGGCGGCCGAGGTTGAACGACGCCTTGTACGCGTTCGGATGGTCGGCGAGCTCGGAGCGATAGGCCGCCTCGGCGCCGGGCAGATCGCCGCGTTCCTCGCGCACCAGGGCGAGGTTGTAGCGCGCATGCCGCGCCTTGGGATCGATCGCGAGGGCTCGCGCGATCGACTGCTCCGCGGCGTCGAGGTCGTGCCGGCGGAAAGCGACCACGGCAAGGCCGACCTCCGCCCGCGCGGTCTGCGGCTCGGCGGTCAGCGTCTTGCGGAAATACTCGGCTGCGGCGTCATCGCGCCCGGCGTCGAGCTCGACCTGCGCCAGCCGGTAGAGGATCTGCGCGTTGCCGGGGTCGTGCTCGAGGAACCGCCGATAGCCCACGATGGCGTCGTCGACCTTGCCCTCCGCCACCATCGTGTCGGCAAGGCCCACGGCGGCATAGTCGTGATCGGGGCGCTTGGCGAGCGTGGTGCGGTAGCACTCGGCGGCCTGCTCCCAGCTCTTCTGCCGCGCGTAGGCGTTGCCGAGCAGGAACCAGGCGTCGATCACCTCGGGGTCCTGCGCCAGGGCCTCACGCAGCAGCGCGATGGTGCGCTCGGTGGCGCCGGGCTTGTCGTCCTCGGTCTCCTCGCGCGCATGGTTGATGAGCGCGTACACCGGCAGGCGGTCCTTGGGATCCGGCAGCTCGCGGAAGGAGGTCGTGCTCGGTTTGGCGAGCGACCCCACGTACCCGAGCGCCGCCAGGCGCCGCAAGGTGTCCTCGTCCTCCTCGACGGGCGCCGCGGCCGACGCCGCAGTGGCGGTCGTGCGATCGATCTCCGCCAGGCGAGCGCGCAGATCGGCGACCACGCGGCGCTCATCGCCCGCGAGATTGTGCGTCTCGCCCGGATCCACCGCGAGGTCGTAGAGCTCGGCGCGCGGCGCCTCGATGAAGTGGTACCGCGCCGTGCGCACGGCGCGCAGCTCGGCCCAGCCGAAGTGGAAGCGCGCGTAGAACGCTTCGCTGTAGCCCTCGTCGGCGTCCGGCTGGGGCGCGGCCGCGGCGGTGAGCGCGGAAACGTCGCGCTGGCCGAGCAGGGGCACGAGGCTGTGTCCTGCGGCGGGCAGCGCGCCGGGCTGTCCCAGGAGATCCAGGAGGGTGGGCGCCACGTCGATGTTGCGCACCACGCTCGCGACGCGTCGCCCGGCGAGATTCGGATACGGCGCGGCAAGCAGGAACGGCACGTGCGTCGTGGGCTCGTAGACGAAGTAGCCGTGCCCGGTTTCGCCGTGCTCGCCGAGACTCTCGCCGTGGTCGGCCAGCACGGCGAGGACCGTCCGCCCGCGCACGCCGGCGCGATCCAGGCCGGCGAGGAGGCGGCCGACGAGCTCGTCGGTCCAGGCGATCTCGCCGTTGTAGGGATGCCCGGCGTAGCGGCTCTTCCAGGGCTCCGGCGGATCGTATGGCGCGTGCGGATCGTAGAGGTGCACCCAGGCGAAGAAGCGCCGCGAGCCCTGGCTCGCGATCCAGTCCAGGGCGTGCGCGACGACGTCGTCGCCGCGCCGCTGGATGTTGCCCATGCTCACCGTCTTGAAGCGCGAGAGGTCGAAGTCGTCGTAGTAGCGATCGAAGCCCTGCGCGATGCCCCAGCGATGGTCGAGCACGTACGCCGCGACGAAACCGCCGGTCGCCCAGCCGCGCTGGCGCAGCACCTCGGCCAGGGTGGTCTGGTCGGCGGCGAGCTGGAAGCCGCCGTTGTCGCGCACGCCATGCGCGGCGGGGAGCTTGCCGGTGAAGAGCGAGCAGTGCGCAGGCAGCGTGAGCGGCACCGGCGAGATCGCGCGCTCGAACAACGTGCCGCCGGCGGCCAGCGCGTCCAGATGCGGCGTCTCGACCTGGGTGCCGCCGTAGCAGCCGAGGCGATCGGCGCGCGTGGTGTCGAGGGTCACCACGACCAGATTGAGCTGCTCGGGCCGAAGACCGGACGGCAGCGGACCGAGCGGCGTGCCGGCACCGCCGCGGCAGGACGCAAGCAGCGTCAGAGCGGCCGCTGCGACGCCGCGGCACGCGCGACGTCCGGCACGAGGAAACGAGCGCATCGTCGCGCATCCTAACCGCAGGGCGGACGGTGCCGCCTTCGGGACAGGAAGCGCCCGCCACCCGGTCGTTCGCGATACGGCGGGCCGATCGGTCCGATGAATTCGCCGCCACCTTCGAGCGCTCCGGACGCCCGAAGCCGGGACCGTTCGAACGCCGCCGTTCGAGCCGGGAGCTCGTCGGGCACGCGATCTCTTCGGCTGGGATCGAGCTACCTTGTCGAGCCGCGAAGTACCGTGTTACGTTGCCGATAGACATTTCTGCTGAAGGTCCCATCGCTGCAGGAGGAACCATGAAACGCGCCCCGAGACGTTTCCGCCTTCCCCTATCGATGATGGCGTTGGCGCTGGCCGCATGGCTGCCCGCCGCGGTTCGAGCGCAGAGCAACACCACGAGCGCGCTGGCCGGTGCGGTGCTCGACGAGACCGGTGCGGCGCTGCCCGGCGCGACCGTGGAGGTGAGCAGCGCCGACGCTCTCGGCACCCGCAGCGTGCAGGCCGACGCGGCGGGCAAGTTCCGTTTCGCGCAGCTCACGCCCGGCAGCTACACCGTCCTGGTCTCCCTCCAGGGCTTCCAGACGACGAAAATCGAGAGCGTCCGTCTGCAGCTCGGACAGACGACCGAGCTGCCGGTGAAGCTCAGCGTGGCGAAGCTCGAGGAGTCGCTGGTGGTGGTGGGCGAGGCCACCGCGGTCGATCCGACGAGCAGCGCCACCAACACCAACCTCTCGAACGAGTACCTGCAGAACCTGCCGACCTCGCGCTTCCAGCCGGAGGTGCTGAATCTCGCGCCCGGCATCAACATGGACTCCGCGTACGGCGGCGCCGAGAGTTCGGCCAACTCGTATCAGATCGACGGCGTCGACGTGTCGGATCCCGACGGCGGCACGCCGTGGGCGTTCTTCAACTACAACCTGATCAAGGAAGTGCAGCTGGTGGGCCTCGGCGCGCCGGCCGAGTACGGCGAGTTCACCGGTGTGGTCTTCAACAGCGTCACCGAATCGGGCAGCAATGCGCTGCACGGCATGGTCGAGGGCAACTTCACCAACGATGCGCTGACCGCCAGCAACTCGAACATCGCGAACATCGAGCCCACCACCAAGAAGGCCACCGACTTCACCCTCCAGTTCGGCGGTCCGCTGGTGAAGGACAAGCTCTGGTACTTCCTGTCCGGTCAGCGCTTGGCGGACGACTCGACCAACGGCGGCCCGATTGGCACCGAGCGCGATCCGCGCGTCTTCGCCAAGCTGAACACGCAACCGAACGAGAACAACACGTTCGACGTCTGGGGGGAGTGGGACCGCTACGACATCACCGGCCGCGGCGGCGACGCCTTCACGCCGCTCGAAGCGACGGTGAAGGAGACCGCCCCCGAGGTGGTGTGGAACCTGTCCTGGCAATCGCTGCTGTCCCAGAACACGGTCGTGAACGTCACGGAGAGCGGCTACACCGGCTACTACTATCTCGATCCGCAGAACGGCTACGACGTCGCCGGACACCTCGATTCGGTCACCGGTTTGTATTCGCAGAACTCGATCTACTTCTACAAGGCCGATCGCACCCGCAACCAGCTCAACGCCTCGGTCTCGCATCACGCCGCCGACTTCATCAAGGGCGATCACGACTTCAAGTTCGGCATGGAGA
>WBZN01000558.1_pt1 | contig 27798 bp, 30 predicted proteins | sample 5204281 | NCBI WGS metagenome assembly WBZN01 (sample SAMN12344347, study PRJNA552823) | activated sludge metagenome | biome: Activated sludge suspended growth; feature: Nitrification reactor; material: Wastewater; isolation source: activated sludge from nitrification reactor of wastewater... | reverse complement strand
CTCGAGAATAGGCCGCGGCAATGCATTTACTCTCCACCAACAGCATGTATTTCAGGTCATCCGGCAACCCGGCATCAGCGAGCTGCTTTTCGGCGGGCGCAAAGCACCGCCCCGTTCGCTTCGCCAGGATGATGCTCTCGCCTTGATCCTCAAGGAATTGATAGAACTCGTACTCGATCCGCTCCCGCACCTGCCAGTTATCCAAGGGAATGGACTGTCCCGCAAAGGTCAACTTGTCCGGCAATTTGAAGGAACTCAGGAAAAACCGCTCTCCGTCCCGTTTGATTTCAGGCAGGACGACAAGCCGGTCTTCAAGCTCAGGTGCGCCCTCCGGTTCCGTCGCCATCGGGGCTGCTCCGCGGTCCGATCCTGGGACTCGTGGCTCGTCCCCCGAGCTCGGCGACGCCGGCGCTGGGGCTTTCGAATCCAGCGATACTTCTGCAAACAATGGTGCCAATCCAAGCACCATGGTGACACCGACTACGAACGCCCGAAGCCCCCAATCATTGCTCCGCATGCCCGACGTATCCTTTCGTCACACTGAATGACTCATGCTACCAACAAGCCCCTGATGGGACAAGAAACTCGTCGGTTTGCTACACTCCACGATCATGTCGACACTTTCGATGCTCAACGCCGAAATTATCGCCTGCACGCAATGCCCCCGGCTTGTCAGTTACCGCGAATCCATTGCCGCCACGAAGCGCCGGCAATACCGGGAATGGCTGTATTGGGGAAAGCCAATTCCGGGATTCGGCGATCCACATGCCAGACTGTACATATTGGGTTTGGCACCGGCGGCGCATGGAGGAAATCGAACCGGGCGAATCTTCACCGGTGATCGCAGTGGAGATTGGCTGTATGAGGCCTTGCATCGATTCGGGTTTGCCAACCAGGCCACGTCCACGAATGTTGGTGACGGCCTGGCTCTCTCAGACTGTTATATCGGCGCGACCGTCCGATGCGCACCGCCGGCGAACAAACCCACGCCGGATGAGTTCACAGCTTGCCGCCCCTTTGTGTTAGGCGAACTGCGCCTTCTGAAGCAGGTGCAGGTGGTCGTCGTCTTGGGCAAGATTGCGTTTGATCACTATTTCAAAGCGTGCCGTGAAATCGGGCAGGAGCTTCCCTCGCCGCTTCCGAAATTCGGTCATGGCCTCGCCTATGAATTGCCTTGGGGGGTCTCCCTAATCGGCTCCTATCATCCTAGCCAGCAAAATACCTTTACCGGCAAGTTGACCAGGCCCATGTTTCACCGCATTTTTGCCGATGCGGCCAGACGACTCGAGGGGAGCCGCCACGGGTCCCCCTCGAGTTAGTGGCAACTATTTTTTCCCCATCGCCTCCCAGTCCGCGAGGAATTTTTTCAGACCGATATCAGTCAGCGGGTGTTTGACCAACTGCTGAAACACGGAATAGGGCATCGTGCAAATATGCCCGCCTGCCAGTGCCGCTTCGACCACGTGCTGGGGATGCCTGACGCTCGCGACCAGAACCTGGGTCTTAAAATCATAGTTCTTATAGATCGTGACAATCTGGCGAATCAGCGCCATGCCGTCGGAGCTGACATCGTCAAGCCGGCCGATAAACGGCGACACGCACCAGGCACCGGCCTTCGCAGCCAGCAGCGCCTGCGTTGGCGAAAAGCACAGGGTCACATTCACACGAATCCCTTCGGCGGAAAGTTTCTTGGTGGCTCGAAGACCTTCAGGAATGAGCGGAACTTTTACGACGATATTCTTGTGAACCTTGGCCAAATCCCGCCCCTCTTTAATCATGGCCTCGGATTCGACACCGACGACTTCCGCACTAATCGGACCATCCACCATCTTGCAGATTTCCAGAAGCATTTCCTTAAAACTGCGTCCCTCCTTGGCCACCAACGATGGATTTGTAGTCACTCCGTCAATGAGGCCGAGGTTGGCGCCTTCTTGAATTTCTTTGACATTGGCCGTATCGAGATAGAGCTTCATGAAGATGTCCTTTCTTTTCTCTTCAAATTTCTCGTTTCTTGTGCCACGTTTTATTCTAGAAGTAAGTCAAAGACAAGGCAACGGGTCAACGCCCCTATGATAGACTCGTTTTAGGCAGCAGAACAGTGATCACCATCAGATTTTCGACATTGCGCCGTACGTCCGCATCTGTGCGGACCAAATCAGGAGGACAAGCGATATGCGCGCACCAGTCTGGCTTCTAGCCATCGGTCTTCTCGCGGGAGCCTGCAGCCACAATCCTTATTTGGATAATTCATTGACGCGTTACCAGGGGAAAGACCGCGCATGGATCGAAAAGGAATTGGGGCCTCCCGATGCAAAAACCACCCGTTTCTTCGGAGGCGAGAAGTGGACCTACAATCGAATTGCCGGGGGAAAGGCGGGGCCGCCGCTGTTTAACTTCAAGGCGAACGAGTGCCAGATGATTTTGTTCTTTGATAAAGAGGATATGGTTTCGGACTCAACCTATTCAGGCTGTTAACTCGAGAGCTGCTTTTCAAATGCGGTAGCGCATCCGCGGCTACAAAAGAAATACGTTTGCCCGCCGATTTGCTCTCTCACGGCATTTTCGCGGGGAACAAAGACTCGGCAGACCGGATCTTGCACCATGTGACTTCCGGATGCTCCGCTATCTCTCAACTTTTCCAACGCGCCACTTTGTCCGATTTTTCTCATGGCTCGACGAATCAGGTAGTAGAGGACGACTAACAGTACCGCTATCAGAAACAATCTATACATTGTGGTACGTTCCTATCTGACCCACGAAATGTTCCAGGTGAGCGCCTCATCATTCAAATGGCACCTGGACAAGTTACCAGGTCGTGATAATCCATTACGGGCATTACTAGGACCAAACGGCCCAGATACTTCCCCGCCGATGAGGGCCTTTTCCCCTTACTCACACAGTACTTCAGATGGATGGTTTATCCTACAGCGTAATGTTATAAGCCCTTCATGCATAAATGTGACAAATGCCGCGGAACAATGTTGCCGGAGCGGGCGGTTGATCTGAATGCTGGTTTGGCTATCACAGTGCTGGCTTGCCTGAACTGTGGGCGTCGAAAAGCAGCTGATGCGGAACCGCGACCGATCACGTCACGACATTGACCCGTTGCAGTAACAATCGACCGTAGAGCGCTCACATGCGATGAGTAGGGGGTGCCAGCGACTCACCCTCTACAGTGTACCGTCCTCCTCTGGACTCCCGTACCACCCCATTGCACGAAAAGCCTCCCGCCCTCTTCCTCTGGCCAACGTACAGAGCTAACTGACAGTTGTGCCTGATTGGGACGAACCGTTCTCCTTCTCATTTAATTCTGACTGGATCGAAATAGGTGCAAAGAAACGGGATTTGCCGAGGTTTCCTCCTGCGGAAACACCGGGCTTTCGAAAAAGATGGAATTCTTGGCAGACCCGACTATTTGAGGCTCAACACATCGAGCATGTCGTAAAGACCAGGCGGCTGCTTCACCAACCATCGCGCCGCCCGTAAGGCCCCTCGCGCAAACGTGTCCCGACTGCTGGCGCGATGCGTCACCTCGATGCGTTCGCCCATGGTGCCAAACATCACCGTATGGTCTCCGACAATGTCCCCGGCGCGGATGGTCTGGATGCCAATCTCCCCCTTTTTACGCTCACCGATCAGCCCCTTGCGCGCGTACACTCCCACCTGCCCCAGGTCCCTGTTGACCGCTCGAGCCAGAACTTCCGCCATTTTGAGAGCGGTCCCGCTGGGAGCGTCTTTTTTGAGCCGATGGTGCGCTTCGATGACTTCGATGTCATAATCCTCGCCGAGTGTTTTCGCCATTTCCGCAATCACTTTGTAAATGACGTTCACCCCCACACTCATATTAGGCGAGAACACGCAGGGGATCTGCTTACTCACGCTTCGAAGTTCGTCCAATTCAGACGCTGAAAATCCTGTCGTCCCGACCACAATCCCCCGGCGATGCTGAGCGACGATTCTTAAATGCCCGAGTGTCGCTGCAGGAGTGGTAAAATCCACGACCACTTCCCCTCGCTCCATCAGGCTTGACAGATCTTCGACAATAGGCACGCCTGTCCGCCCGCAGCCAGCCACCTCCCCAGAATCCTCGCCCAAAGCGTGATGGCCCTTGCTCTCCACAGCCCCTGCCAGGGTCAGAAATGCTGAATCTTTGACCAAGGACACGAGACGAGAGCCCATTCGTCCGGCAGCCCCAGTGACAACAACCTTGATCATGGCATCATCCTTCAGAACGAACAGGCCAACTACACCAGGCCAGCAGCCTTCAGTACAGTCAACAGTTTTGCCTTATTGTCATTTCCCATGGGGCATAGCGGCAACCGTATTTCCGGCGCGATCTTGCCCATCAGATGCAACGCTTCTTTGACCGGGATGGGGTTGGTCTCATAGAACAAGGCGGTAAAGAGGGGATACAGCTCGTAATGCAGCGCGCGCGCGGCCTCGAGTCGCCCCTCACGAAAAGCATTGACCAGTTGAGCCATTTTCGTCGGGAGAAGATTGGCTGTGACCGTAATAACGCCCTTCCCGCCAACCGCCATCATCGGCAGGGTCAACGCGTCATCCCCAGCCAGGACAGTCAATCGTTCCCCGCAAAGCTGAATGATTTCGGACGCCTGCTGAACCGCGCCACTTCCTTCTTTAACCGCCACAACCGTCGGACAGACGGCCAGGCGCGCGATGGTGGACGGCAGCATATTCACACCGGTTCGACCGGGAATATTGTACACGACGAGCGGAAGGTCGACCGCTTCTGCCACCGCCTTGTAATGCAGAAACAGGCCTTCTTGTGTCGGCTTGTTGTAGTACGGCGTAATCAGCAACGCGCCGTCCACACCGGCCGCTTTGGCATGCTTCGTCAGAGCAATCGCTTCTTCGGTGCTATTGGATCCTGTCCCCGCCACCACCGGGACACGACGCCTCACCACTTCTACGGTGAAGGCCACCACACGATCATGCTCGGCATGCGTCAACGTGGCCGATTCGCCGGTGGTCCCGCAGGGGACAATCCCGTGGGTGCCGCTGGTGATTTGCCATTCGATGAGATCACCAAGGGCGCGCTCATCCAGCTTGCCGTTCTTAAACGGCGTTACAATGGCGACCAAAGACCCTGTGAACATGGGGCGCTCCATCAAGGAAGATAAAAACCCAATTTAGGAAAGAAACTCCGGCACCTCTTCGCCCCGGATCAGGTCGTCGTAACTCTCGCGTGACCGAATCACGTGATACTGCCCTTCATGCACCAAAACCTCCGGCACGCGAGGACGCGAATTATAATTGGAGGACATGACAAAACCATAGGCGCCGGCACTCATCACGGCCATCAGATCTCCGGCGCCCATTGCCGGCATGACCCTATCCTTGGCCAAAAAGTCCCCTGATTCGCACACGGGGCCTACGACATCGACCGTTTTCTTCTCCCCATGCGTCACCTTCTCATACACCGGCCGAATATCGTGATATGCATCGTAGAGACTGGGGCGGATCAAATCGTTCATCGCCGCATCCACGATCAGGAATCGTTTCGCTTCGCCGTCCTTGGCGTACAACACTTTCGTGAGCATCACCCCGGCATTTCCGACAATCACGCGACCAGGCTCCATGATCAACACACACTTCAGATCACGCACCAGCGGAGAAATCGCTTCGGCCAGGTCTTTCGGCTCCGGAGGCGTTTCATCGGAATAGGTAATGCCCAAGCCACCACCGATATTGACGTACCGGAGGGGAATGCCTTGCTCGGCCAGCGTCTGCACCATCGTCAAGACCTTCTTCAGCGATTCGACAAACGGAGTCACTTGCGTCAATTGCGATCCGATATGGGCATGCAATCCCACCACTTTGATACTGCTGAACGCCGCGGCATTCTTGAATTCTTCAATCGCACGATCGGCCGCAATGCCGAATTTGCTCTTCTTCAAACCCGTGGAAATGTAGGGATGCGTCTTCGGGTCGATGTCGGGATTGATCCGCAAAGCCACGCGGGCCTTCACGCCCATCGATGTCGCCACTTCGTTGATGGCCTGCAATTCCGCAGATGACTCGACATTAAACATCAGGATGTCGGCCTTCAACGCCTCGCGAATTTCTTCCGGCTTTTTCCCCACGCCGGCAAACACGATCTTCGAAGCCGGCACCCCCGCCTTCATGGCGCGAAACAGTTCTCCTCCGGAAACGATGTCTACCCCGCTCCCTTCTTTGGCCATGAGTCGAAGGACCGCCAGGTTCGAATTGGCCTTCATCGCAAAGGCCACAATGTGCGGGATATTCTTGAAGGCGCCGTCGTAGACCCGGAAGTGCCGGACTAAGGTGTGGTGGCTGTAGACATAACAGGGCGTGCCCACTTCCTTCGCAATGCGCGAAAGCGGCACATCTTCACAGTACAATTCCCCATTCCGATATTGAAAGTCATGCATGGTAATAATCCTCGATCAACAAGCCTGAACCGGCCCTACCCCCCGTGTCGCCGACAGTCGGGGCGAATGGGGTGGCCGGGATCATGTGTAACAGTCTGGCGCTTATCTGGTTCCCATCGATCTCCACGGCGGCGTCGGCAACGGATCCGGATCGGGTGGAGTCGGCGCCTCTTCGATCGTCAGCCCACTTGGAGCGCTGGGCCGTGAAGCCGATCCCGTCACGCTCGCACCGGCGGACAATAATCCTTCCCGTCTCAACTGCCGTTCGATGATCGGCGCCACCCCGACGTCTTCCGGTGGAATCGGCGCACCCAAGACTCCACATCCCGCCAGCACTCCGAACGATAGCGTCGTCAACAGGAGAGGCCGCTCGATGGCCACGTGCCTCGCAGCGGCAGGCCTCATCCCTTCAACGCCTTTTCGAGTTCCTTGATCCTCGCTTCCACCCGGCGCCGCGCCGTCCCACCGATCTGAGCTTTGCGGTCGATTGCGCCTCGCACAGTCAGACAGCTCAGCACATCCGCTTTAAAGTGCGACGAAAATCCCTGCAGTTCTTTGAGCGTCAATCGTTGAAGCGGCCGCCGCTTCTCGAGTGAGAATCGCACAATCTGTCCGGTAATGGAATGGGCCTCCCGGAATGGAACTCCCGTCGTCACGAGATAGTCCGCCAGTTCCGTCGCCAACATCCCGCCACCTTCGGCCGCTTCAGCCAAGACCTCCCGGTTCACGACCAGACGCCGCACCAGCTCCGTACAGAGAACCAGCGACTGTCCGGTCGTATCCACGGCATCGAACAAGGCTTCCTTATCTTCCTGCAAATCCCGGTTGTAACTCAGCGGCAAGCCCTTCAGCAGCGTCAAGGTTCCCATCAAATGGCCATAGACCCGCCCTGTTTTGCCCCGTACCAACTCCGGCACGTCAGGATTCTTTTTTTGCGGCATCATACTGCTGCCGGTACAAAAGGTATCGGGCAGGTCCACGTAGCGAAACTCTTGCGACGCCCAGAGAATCAATTCTTCACTCAACCGCGAGAGATGCATCATGATCAGGGACAAGGTACTGAGCACTTCCACGACGGCATCGCGATCCGACACGGCATCGAGACTGTTTTGCGTGACCGACGGAAACACGAGCAGCGCGGCCGTATACCGCCGGTCTACCGGATAATTCGACCCCGCCAGAGCCCCAGATCCCAGCGGCATGACGTTGAGCCGTTGCCGGCAATCGTGCAGCCGCGTCCGGTCCCGGTCGAGCATTTCGACATAGGCCAGAAAATGATGGGCCAAGAGCACCGGCTGGGCACGCTGCAAATGGGTGTAGCCCGGCATGACGACATCGAGGTGCGCCCGCGCCTGCCCCACCAGCACCCGTCGGAATTCCTGCACCTGCTTCATGAAGGTCGATAACACATCGCGCAAAAACAAGCGCAGATCCAACGCCACCTGGTCGTTCCGGCTTCGGCCTGTGTGAAGTTTCCCCCCCACGGGACCGATCAGCTCCGTTAACCGGCGTTCAATCGCCATATGAATGTCTTCGTCTTGCGGCGAGAAGGGGAACCGTCCGCCATCCAATTCCACCTTCACGAACTGCAGGCCTCGCACAAGTTGCCCCGCCTCGCGGCCGGTCAGAACGCCTGCCCGTTCGAGGGTTTTGCAGTGCGCGATGCTGCCTTGGATGTCGTAGGGATACAGGCGCCGGTCATAGGCGATCGACGAAGTGAACTGTTCGACTAAACGGTCGGTCTGCTCAGCAAACCGGCCGCCCCAGGCCTTACCTTTTGGCAAGGCCCGTCCAGCCCGTTGCGGAACACGCACCGACTTACGCCCGCGAGCGCCGACAGGTGTGGATTTCGCCATTACCGGCTCGCCCTCTTCTTGCGTTGCGCACGAATCGCCAATCGGAGCGCGTTGAGACGAATAAATCCTTCGGCATCTTTCTGCCGGTACACATCGTCTTCTTCAAACGTCGCCATGTCCAAGCGATACAACGAGCGCGGCGACTTCCGTCCGACGACCGTACAGGTTCCCTTGTAGAGCTTCACACGCACAGTGCCCGTGACATCCTTTTGAGCTTCATCGAGGGCCACCTGCAGCATTTCGCGCTCGGGGGCATACCAATATCCGTAATAGATCAGCTCGGCATAGCGCGGAATGAGACTATCCCGCAAATGCAGCACTTCCCGATCCATCGTGAGCGATTCCAGGCCTCGATGCGCCGCATGCAGAATGGTTCCACCGGGCGTTTCATACACACCGCGCGACTTCATGCCGACATAGCGGTTTTCCACCAGATCGACGCGGCCCACGCCATGCGCGCCGCCCAGTGTATTGAGGTGCGCCAACAGCGCAGCCGGACTCATCTTCTTCCCGTCCACCGCCACCGGATTACCCGCGACATATTCGATTTCGACTTCACGCGCCTTGGTCGGCGCGCGTTCCGGCGACACGGACATGACGAAGATTTCTTCCGGCGGAGCCTCCCACGGATCTTCCAGAATGCCGCCCTCATAACTCGTATGGAACAGGTTCATATCCATACTGTAGGGTTTGGCCTTGGTCGCCGTGACCGGGATGCCGTGCTTCTCCGCGTATTCGATCAGCTCGCGCCGGGACCGCATTGTCCATTCCCGCCACGGCGCGATGATCTTGATCTGCGGATGCAGCGCCATGTAGGTCAGTTCGAACCGGACCTGATCGTTGCCCTTGCCGGTTGCGCCGTGGCACACCGCTGCAGCGCCTTCCTTGGCGGCAATCTCGATTTGCCGTTTGGCGATCAGGGGGCGCGCAATTGAAGTCCCTAAGAGATAGCTGCCTTCGTAGACGGCGTTCCCGCGCAACATGGGAAACACGTGATCCTTAACGAAAGTCTCACGCAAATCCTCGACGTACACCTTCTTCACCCCGAGGGACTGGGCCTTTTTCTTGATGGCTTTCAAATCCTCGCCCTGGCCGAGATCGGCACAAAAGGCCACCACTTCGCAGCCATAGACCTCTTCCAGCCACTTGAGGATGACCGAGGTATCCAATCCGCCCGAATAGGCCAGCACCACTTTCTTGTACGACGACTGACTCATACCACTCCTTTTCCCTTACGTCTTCCGTGCGGTTTTCTTTCCGAGGAGCCTGACCAAAATCGCCTTCTGCATGTGCAACCGGTTCTCGGCCTGATCGAACACGACAGACTGCGGACCATCCAAGACCTCAGCGCTGATTTCTTCGCCGCGATGGGCAGGTAGGCAATGCATCACCAGTGCATCGGGCTTCGCACACTTCAACAAGCGCGCGTTGAGCTGATAGGGCGCGAGGGTCTTGAGACGCTTGGCCTGCTCCCGCTCTTGTCCCATGCTGATCCAGACATCGGTATACACGACGTCCGCATCCTTGACGGCCACACAGGGGTCTGAACCGATTTCAATGACCGCCCCAGTCCGCTCCGCTTCGGCCAGGGACAAATCTACAATACGCCGGTCAGGCTGGTAGCCGGGGGGACAGCCTACCGCGATGGTCATGCCCATCTTGGCGGCAGCTTCAATGAGCGAATTCGTGACATTGTTGCCATCACCCACGTAGGCGAGCTTGATGCCCTTCAGCCGTCGCTTTTTCTCCTGAATCGTCAGCAGATCGGACAAGGCCTGGCAGGGGTGGTTCAAATCCGTGAGCCCGTTGATGATAGGAATGCTCGCTTCGCGCGCCCATTCCTCCGCGATCGCATGATCAAACGTCCGCAAAACAATCGCGTCGAGGTACCGCGACAACACATGGGCCGTATCGGCGATGCTCTCGCCCCGGGACAATTGGATGTCGCCCATGGGCAACACCATCGCCTGGCCGCCAAGTTGGTTCATGCCCGCCTCGAACGAGACGCGTGTCCGGGTCGACGGCTTCTGAAACAGCAGCCCTAACATGCGGCCCTGCAACAGGGGATGAGACAGGCCGCGCCGTTGCTTGATTTTCAACTGAGCCGCAAGACGCAACAATCCGGTCAGCTCTTCGGTGGGAATCGAGAGCAAATCCAGAAAATCTTTTCCGAGGCCGGTCCGAGGAGCCGACCGACGAAGACGCCGCACCATACGCGCCACGACACAATTAATGGGTTGAAGTGGTTCGTTGACTCAAAATTTGTGAGAGCGAGGCCAGGAGGCGATCGATCTCGCGCTCCGCAATGATGAGCGCGGGAACAAAACGCAGCACCCGATCTCCGACGCAGTTAATCAATAACCTTCGCGTCAGGCAATCGGCAACCACCGTCTTACCGTCGAAGTCCAATTCCATGCCCTGCAACAACCCCATGCCGCGCACCTCTTTAATGCAGCGATGCCGCTCTTTCAGGGTCGCCAGCCCTTTGGCCAAATACTCGCCCATCCGCCGGCCCTGGTCCAAAATCTTGCCGTCCAGCAAGACCCGCAATACGGCCAGCGCGGCAGCACAGGCTAAGGGATTTCCGCCGAACGTCGAGGCATGGGTTCCCGGGCTAAAGGCACGCGCAACGCTGTCCGTGGCGAGGCAGGCTCCGATCGGAACCCCACCGCCGAGCCCTTTCGCCAGAGTCATGATGTCCGGCTGCATCCCAAATTGCTCATAACAAAACAGCGTCCCGGTCCGACCGATGCCGGTTTGCACCTCGTCAAAAATCAGCAAGACGTCACGTTCCCGGCACAACTCCCGCAGGCCCTGCAGATAGCCGCGTTCCGCCACATGCACTCCGCCTTCGGCTTGAATCGGCTCCAGCATGATCGCAGCGGTCTTGGGCGTAATCGCCCGTTCCACTGCCGAGAGATCGTTAAACGGCACATAGGAAAAGCCCGGCATCAACGGCGCAAATCCCTTCTGAACTTTGTCCTGACCGGTGGCCGTCAGCGTGGCCATGGTGCGCCCGTGAAACGAGCTCGTCATCGTGATGATCTCGTAGCGATCGGCGCCATATTTGTCGTACGAATATTTTCGAGCCAGCTTGATCGCCGCTTCATTCGCTTCCGCCCCGCTGTTGCAGAAAAACACCTTCTGCGCAAACGAATGTTCGACGAGTGTCTGAGCCAGCCGCACTTGCGGCTCGGTATAATAGAGATTCGAGGTGTGGAGGAGATGCTGCGCCTGCTTCTGGATGGCCAGCACCAGGTCCGGATGTCCATGCCCGAGCACATTCACCGCAATGCCGGCCACAAAATCGATGTATTCCCGGCCTTCCAGATCGTAGACCTTCGAGCCACGTCCACGCACGATCGAAATCGGCTGACGTTGGTAGGTATTCATCAGGTACTGTTCGGCATTGAGACGCAACTCACCCGTCGGCATGACACACCTCTCCCATCGTGAGTCGGCGAAGCTATCATAGGGCACAAGTGAAAGCAACCGAACGAGCGCCCATTCGCGGCTCCCAGCGCGGCAGGCAGGGGGATCGAAGCGGAGTTTTGGAGGGGCGTCCCTTGACGGGAAGAGATGGCGAATGGGATAAGGTGACGGTATGAAATCCTGTACGCAATGCCGGCAAGAAAACCGTGACGATGCCCGATTCTGTCACCAGTGCGGCGCTCCATTTGCGCCTGAGACTCGCGCGGCTGCCATCGAGCCGGAGCAGGTCGCTCCGCAGACCGATACAGAACTCCTAAAAGCCTTCATCGGCCCGAATGCCGACCGGTATCTGGAGACCTTCAAGAAATTCTCAGGCCCGAACGGACCGCAATTCGCGTTGACCTGGCATTGGCCGGCCTTCGTGTTCGAGCCGTTTCTCTGGTTCCTGTACCGGAAAATGTATGTCTACGCGCTCATTTATGCCATCGGACCAGCCATGGCTTTTTACATCACTCAGGACCTGTCCGCCGACATCGTCTGGCGGGTCATTGCGGGGGGAAGCGCCAACTACATTTATTTTTGGCATGCCAAGGAGCAGCTCGCCAAAATCAAAAACGAGCGGAGCACCGGCGGAGAAACCCGCGAGCAGATGTTAGGGGAACTGGGTGGCGTGCAACCCTATGTCGTATGGGTCGGCGTCGGGCTGCTCGTGCTGAAAATCGGCTTGGTCGTCGCGATGTTCAAAGACGGCCCGCCGGATGGACCGAAGGGCCCGCCTGCGAAACCGCACCCTGCCAGCCTAACGCACGTCTAAATCAACACTGGTCTGAACCAGGTTACGCTTCCGAGATTCGCTGTCGTTGCCACTCGATCCAGGACACGAACCAATCAAAATCCTGCTGGTATGCCGCACCGCTGAGGTCGGGCGCCGCTTGCGTCTGTTCTAATTGCGTATAGGTGCGAGGCCAGTTCTTCTGCCACCACGACTTCAGTTCGTCCGCTCCGTAGGGCTGTCCGTTGGGATTGGCGATCCCAGCAGCCGCGCAGAGGCCGGCCACCAACGGCCAGTACCGATCCTTGCCTAGCCCGAGGTTGCGGAAATGCTCGCGCAGCAGAAAGACGACCCACAACTCGGCGCTGTTTTTCTTGTTGTGTTTAAAGGGCTGGGTCTGGCGCAAGGGAACGGGATCGAAGGTCTTGATCACCGACGTGTAATCCGGCCCGCCGTAACTTCCGGCAGATTCTGCAATCCCCTGCAACATATTGGCGAGTTCGACCTCCACCATCGGTGGTCTGGCAGCCGGCGGCTCACCTATGCCGGCGCTGAGTGGATTGGTCGCCGTCAGCAGTTCGATCAGCGGCTTCAATTCCCGTAAGCGCACTGCAGCCGCTTTTAAAATCTGTTCGGATTCCAGCCAGTAGTCCGGATCACCTTTGGAGGCCCGCTCCCGTCCTGCAGGCGGGAGCACGACGGGAATCCAGTACCGCACGAGGACAAAGAGGATGTATTCGACTTCACCCCCGACCTGTACCGCGCCCGCAAGGGCCTGACTCGCCCCCATCGCGCGGCGGAAAAATGCCTCGACACGATCCTCGACCTGCAGGCGACGCCCCATTGCCTGCCACCACTCTTGCAAAGAAGACCAATCCGAGGGGGAAACATCCGGCATCGGTACGTTCCACGGGTGAGCACACCACAGGAGAAATCGGCGGCATGGTACTGACTGCCACTGCTGATTGCAACCGAGCCACCCGCGCGCATGCCGGCTTTGAGGCACAAGAGAACTTGACAGGGTGAAGGGGAAATCGCATAACCTGTCGCGACAAGGTCGTATCCCCTCGGACAAGGAGACACAGCACGATGAGCAAACTGGTTCTCATTCGTCACGGCGAGTCGCAGTGGAATCTGGAAAACCGTTTCACCGGCTGGGTTGATGTCCCGCTTTCGCCAAAGGGCATCGAGGAAGCGAAAGCTGCAGGAAAAAAACTGGCAGGGTTCACCTTCGATCGCGCCTTCTCCTCCGTCCTGGCCCGCGCCAACGAAACACTCCGCTTCATTCTCGAAGCGATCGGACAGACGGCCATTCCCGTTGAAAAAGACAAGGCGCTGAACGAGCGCATGTACGGTGAGTTACAAGGGCTGAACAAGGCCGAGACGGCCAAGAAATTCGGAGACGAGCAGGTCAAAATCTGGCGGCGCAGTTACGACGTACGCCCGCCGGGAGGAGAAAGCCTGAAGGATACGGCCGAGCGTGTCCTGCCGTATTACGACAGTCGCATCAAGCCCTGCGTGCTCAAAGGGGAAACCATTCTGATCGCCGCCCACGGCAACAGCCTGCGGGCGCTGGTGATGCAACTCGAACAACTGACCCGCGAACAGGTGCTGGAGCTGAACATCCCTACCGGTGCGCCGTTGCTGTACGAACTCGACAACACCGGGAAGGTGCTCTCACACCGTTACCTGTAACACATTCGCCTCACACGCTGCGGCGAACAATCTGCGTGATGCCGCAATCGCCGCAGCACGTGAAGGCCGAAGATGTCCGCCTCGGACATTGAGGCTTACACACACTGACTGAGTAATTCCTGATATTTATCGAGCGGCACCAAATCAGGGAGCAACACCAGCAGCTTGGGCCGATCCTCCGGTTGGATCAATCCCTCGGTTTCGAGCAGATCTGAGATTTCTTCGGATGCTGCGATGGCGCCTCCCTCGTAATCCCCTACCGGCGCATACCGGGCACGACGGTCTTCCACTTCATCGAGGTACTCCTCCCATTTCACTGCCCCGAGCTTGTACCCGTGTTCCCAATCGGCGCGAATCAGGTCCATTACGCGGTGAAAGACCAGGTCGCGGTATTTGCGCGGAATGTGCGCATTGATGGCGGCCAAGACCCAGTAGAGCGTAAAGGACAGCAGTTCACGCGTCATGGCGTCCTCTTGCGCTTCCGCCCCCTCGATTCCATAGTCACCCAACATGTCCACGGTAATCCGGCGCGGAATCAGTTTGTACAAGGCGTCCGCAGCCTCAGCCGGTGTCATAGATTCTTTTTTCATACCGTTCCTCCCCCCAGGAAGGCGAGCATACTGGAGCGTCGCGCGCGTTGACAACCCTCAGGTGGAGGAGGCGTTGGCCCCGCTCGCTTGTCCGTGGCAAAGGCCTATGCTACATACAACCCATCACCTCTAGCTGCTAGGACTATGGCGTACACACAACGAATCCGACTCTTCCTTGCGAGCCTTGCCTTCCTCGGATTTTTTTCGCCTTGCGCGGCCCACTCCGCCGAGCCACAGGATCCGCATTGGGGCTTCGCAACCGATCTCGGACTCTGGACCGGCACGACCAACAATACGACCTTCGCGCTGGGATTTGGCCTCGATTACTACATGGATCCCAATTTTTCGTTCGGCGGGATGGCCCTCTTCACCCCGGTCGGGGATCTGACACAAATCGGCGTGGCCGGAGTCGCCAAATACCATCTCCGTCTGAACAGTGGATTCAACCTCGTGCCGTTTGCCGGACTTGGTATCCTGCATGCCGATCTCAATCGCGGCAGCGGCCCTACGAAGATCGATCGCAACGACACCAGCCACTTCATTCCACTGGGGATGTCACTGGAATATCAGGTGGGACCGAAAATCGCCTTCTCCACAACCCTCATGGTCAATCTCCACCACGTCACCCTCTCGCCACCCGTTCCGAACGACAACACCAGCGTCGCGCTCCTCTTCGGCATTCGCTGGGGGCCATAGTCTCACCCGTCGATTCTGTACGAATGTTATGGCCGAGGTTGGTACCGAACGCGTCTCTGACCTTGGCAGTGGACGTTTTCGAAGCCGCTCAAACGGGTTTCCAGCAAGGCCGCAGCCAAGCGAGGAAGCGAGGCGTACCCTTGCGGCACGTTGAGCTTCAGAGCGAGGCGAAAACGCAGCTGGAAACCCGTTTCAGCGGCTGCCTACGCGGCTTGGGCGGGGCGCCACCGCAACCCCACATGCAACAATTCCTGGAGCAGGTCTTTATAGGCGAGGTTCGCTTTTCCAGCCGAGTCGGCGAAGTCTTCACCGCTGGCGATCTGAGGATTGGGGTTGGCCTCAATGACGTAGACCGTCCCCGCTTGATCCATTCGCATGTCGATACGCGCGTACCCGCTCAGCCCCAAGGCGCGGTAGACGCGTTTGGCGAGATGCTGAATCTCGTCGACCACGCCATCCGGCAAGTTCCTCGCTTCGCATGATCGGATGCCGTATTTGTCCTGGTATTTGCGGCTCCACTTCACCCGCTGGGTCGCGATGCGTCGCGCTTCGTCAGGCATCTTGTCCATGACCAATTCCCAGACGGGAAAGACCTGCAAATGCGCGTTGCCCATGACGCCGACATACAATTCCCGCCCTTCGATATACCGCTCGACGAGCGCGCCGGTGCCGACATTGTCATGAATGAACGCCACCCGCTCGCGCAATTTCTCCTCGTCATCGACAATGGAGGCTTGCGAAATGCCCAACGAGGCTTCTTCCGTAATCGACTTCACGATCAAGGGGAAGGGCAGATATTTGGGGCGACGGACCATGCGGTGAAGTGGCACGACCATGAACTCCGGATAGGGAATCCGGTGATACGACATCACCTGCTTGGCTAACGCCTTATCTCTCGCCAGCATGAGTCCGCGCGGGTTGCAGCCGGTGTAGGGAATCCGCATCAATTCGAGATAGGAGACGACGTTCTGGTCGTACACCGCCACGCCGTCGAACTCTTCGAGCAGGTTGAAGGCAATGTGCGGCTTCCAGTCCTCCACCGCCGCGCGAATGACTTCCAGGTCACTTTTGACGCCCAGCGCCTGTACATCATGGCCGAGCTTACGGAGGGTCGACACCACGTCGTACTCGGTTTTCCACGCGGCCGTCTCCAGATCCTGCCCGTTGAGTTGTTCCGGCGGGACCAGATCTTTATGCATGAGCACCAGCACCCGCATTCGTCTCATAACGCCACCTTATGTCTCCCGCTATGCAGATAATTCATGGTCTGCACGGTCAGCAGGATCGCGAAGTCGAGTTTGGCCTGCTCCTTTTGCTGAGTCAGGTGTAACTTCGACGCATGGCACCGTTCGATCATCCCTTCCAGAACCTGATCGATTGTGTACTGATATTCTCCCGTCCATTCGGCGACCCGGCGACGGATCTCCTTCCTCGTTCGACGGAGAAACTCGGCGGCGCTGGGATTTTTGGCATAGGCGAGCCCGGCCGAAAATAATTTGTTCAGATCGGTGTCGTAGGAGGAGGCCCGGCCGATGCCGTAGTGCTTCCGCTTTTCCTCATAATGGTCCCGGAGCGTCTTGTAAATGCGCGGCAACGGATCGAGTTGCTGCCGGCCCGTGACCATGGGCGCTGCGCCGGCGAGTTCCCCCATCAGCCGTTCCATGAAATCCAGCTTCTTCATCACCGGCCAACCATGGTAGCGTTCTTTCCAGAGCGACCTGGCGTCCAGCCACACGGCAAACGTTTCGGCAAAGTCCTCATCCGGATGGCTCTGGGCGTACCACACATCGAGGTGGCGCACGAAACTCCGGCTATAGGGCCGCGGGGTGTAATACTCGGGATAGGGCTGCGAGGAGCGACCGAACAGTTTCTGCCGACGCCGGCGGCGCCGCAGCAGGAAAGCGTTTTCAATCGCATGCCCGGCCTCGTGGCGCAGAATGCGCATACACCAGTCGTGCGTACCTCCCTCCACTTCGAGCATCTGGCTCGCTTCCAACTTCGCCAACCGCGGGTGGGCGAGGTAAAACGGCACCGCAATGCCCGGCACCCCGTCCGGGGTGAACCACTCATCCGACAGCCAGAAGTGCGGCCTGAATACCAACCGGCGCGCATCCAATTCACGATACAGTTGTTCGATCGGCTGCTGATAGAAGGTGCCCTCGAGGCACAGATCCAGATCACACATGCGGAGATCCAGCAGCTGTTCGTCGGTCCACTCCGCCCATGCCGGCACAGGGTCGTCCACTTCAGGCCTTCGTCGTCGCTGAATCTGTGTCCGCCCCATCGTGCACTCACCAAAAAGCCCCGTCCGGCGCCGTTTTGCTCTGTTTTAACTATAGCAGCTCGCAAAAATTGTGCTCCTGCCCCGGCGGACGAGGCTCTTTGAGGATCAGGGAAAACCCTGGCGGGATGAATCTCTGGCAGCGGTCGGTGAGGGCCTGATGCATGCCGACGCGGTAAGCGGAGAATCGTTGCGCAGAATGACTGAGTCCAGCGTCGGCCACGATGGGGCGCCGGCCTATCCCATTCGCGACCCTTCTTGAGCTAGAATGCCAGGCCATGCAACCGACGAGTACAGGCCCCCTTCTCTCCCCCGTACGTCCATCAGCCCAATCCGAAGAGATTGAGCGGGTGGAGACCCGCCTCTGCCGTCTTGTGGGGCAAGCTATTGCCGATTACCGGATGATCGAGGATGGCGACAAGGTCATGGTGTGCCTGTCGGGAGGGAAAGACAGTTACGGGCTGCTGGAAATTCTGCTGTCGCTGCGCAGCCGGGCCCCGATTCACTTCGACATCATCGCCGTGAATCTCGATCAAAAGCAGCCGGGATTCCCCGCCCATGTGCTGCCGGAATATCTGACCCGGCGCGGCGTCCCCTTTCACATTGAAACGCGCGATACCTATTCCGTCGTCAAACGGTTGATTCCGGAAGGGCAGACCACCTGCTCGCTCTGCTCCCGCCTGCGCCGAGGCCATCTCTATCGCCTGGCCACGGAATTGGGCGCGACCAAAATCGCCTTAGGGCACCATCGTGACGATATTCTCGAAACCCTGCTGTTGAATCTTTTCTTCACCGGCAAGATGAAGGCGATGCCGCCGAAACTGCGCTCCAAGAGCGGCCGCCATGTGGTGATTCGACCGTTGGCCTATGTGAAAGAAGTGGACCTGGCGCGTTACGCAGCCTTACGTCAGTTTCCGATCATCCCCTGCGACCTCTGCGGTTCGCAAGAAGATTTGAAGCGTAAACAGGTCAAGCAGATGCTGCAGGACTGGAATCAGCGTTTTCCCGGTTCGAACGACAGCATGTTCGCCGCCCTGGGCAACATCGCGCCCTCGCTGCTCCTGGATCGTTCGCTCTTCAACTTCTCCGACCTGAAAGCGGACACCGGGTCCATAGAAGCGATCGTGAACGATGCCGAGGAAGATCTGCTGTAGCCGACGATCTGAGGTACGCCGCAGGTCCAGTCGCGAACAACAACAGACGCACCGGTGTTGCGGCAGACCATTCCTAGAACATCAGAGAAAAGGAGGGCGAAAGGAACGATCAGGCGCGCTGCCGCAGATGGGTCCGCCGACCACATCGCAAACAGCGGTAGGGATAGTAGCCGATCAGGAAGAAGAAAAAATCCAGCAGCCCCTGACGGCGTGAACGTTTTGTATACCCTGAACACTTGCCGCAATACGACATATCACTCCCTCATGTGCATCGAAGCCACAGGGACGATCAGGAGAGAATCCTACAGAAAGACCCTAGGGCGGTGCAAGTCAAGTTTTCACGACACGGCCGTCCAACCACAACGGAACACCTGTACCAGATCCGCACACAAAGGTGCCGGTGTAGAACAACGGGCTTGGTCGAAACGGCATCAGGTGCGGCGCCGCAAGCGGAAGCGATAGAGGCAGAGGGTGCATCGAAACGGATAGAACCCGATCACGCGCATCACGAAATCACGCCAGCCATGACGGCTTACCCGCTTGGCACTACCGGAACACATTGGACAATACACCATGGAGACTGTCGTCACGCGCCTTTCCCCTTCGCATCGGGTAAGATGACCGCGGTGCGGGGGCGTGAGTGTGAAAGAGTTTCCGGCTGGAAGCAAGTCCTATCGCGTGGAGGCAGTCGGCTGGTATGAGCCCGGGCAAACAGTCCACTCGGCAGGGAGCCGAGCCCCCGCTGTGGTCCATTGCGGCCGCAGCATCGGTGATTCTGTTGACGCCGATGCTGCTCTTTACGCTCGCCCCCGACGGACCCATTCGCGACGGCGATACGGTCTTTTCCACCGGAGCCCATAAGGTGCCGCTCTTTAAACCGGAGCAACACCGTCAGGCCGGATATGATTTAACCTGCCTGCTCGACCCCAAAGATCCGATGATTGTCCTCCATGCCCCGGCCGATGGATCGAACGAAGAGGACATCATCGCGCAAGTGCAAGGCAAAAACACGATCGAATGGCCGTTTTGCCCGCCCCAGGCTGAGCTACTCGTCAAACCCCATCACGTCACTCAGCAGCCGAGCCTGATCAAAGACCTGCGAGACGGCCTCGCGAGGCTGCTCAAGTCGTCGTAGCAGCACCCTGCGTCGAGAGACTCAGGCCTTCCGCAATGCCAGAAACCGCTGGCGGAATTTCGCGACCTTCGGCCCAACGACATAGGCGCAATAGCCTTCGAGGGGATTACGGGCAAAGTATTCCTGGTGATAGGCTTCGGCTTCAAACCACTGGGTCGCCGGTACCACCTCGGTGACCACCGGATTGGGATACAGACGCTCTTGAGTCACGGCTGCGATCATGTCCTGCACCGCCTGCTGCTGTTCCGGCGTATGACAAAAGATCGCCGATCGATACTGGGTCCCGACATCGTTCCCTTGCCGATTGCGCGTCGTCGGATCGTGAATCACGAAAAAGATTTCGAGCAGCTCTCGAAAACTCACCACGGCCGGATCGAATGTCACCCGCACCGCTTCGGCATGGCCGGTTCGCCCCCCACACACTTGCTCATAAGTCGGCGCATCGACTTGCCCGCCGATATAACCGGATTCTACCGACTGCACGCCTTTAACCTGGTCATACACCGCTTCCAAACACCAGAAGCAGCCTCCCGCCAGGGTCGCCACCTCCATTGCCGCCTGCGTCATCACCACCCTCGCTTTCGATTCCGGTCCACCATTTACGCCTGTCCGCCGTTCCACCACTCACGTCCCTCGCGCCGCAACAGCGCCTCGGCTTCCGGAGGACCCCAGGTTCCACTCGGATAATTCGGAAAGGCCGCCGGGCCGGGCAGAGACTTCCAGACATCCAAAATCATCTGCACGACCGACCAACCCAACTCGATATTGTCCGCCCGCTGAAACAGCGTCGCGTCGCCGGCCATGGCATCGTGGAGCAGCGTTTCGTACCCGGTCTGGGGCGCATTCCCGAAATAGTCGGCATACTGAAAATCCATATCCACCGTCCCGATCCGCACCGTCGGTCCGGGGACTTTGGCATCGAACCGCAAAGAAATACCTTCATCCGGCTGAATACGGATGACGAGCACATTCGGGGCCAACCGGTCGACCTGGGTTTTTCGAAACAACATGAACGGCGCTTGTTTGAATTGGACGACAATTTCGGTCAATCGCCGGGTCATGCGTTTTCCCGTCCGCAGGTAAAAGGGCACTCCGGCCCAACGCCAGTTGTCGATGAAGAGTTTCATCGCCACAAAGGTCTCCGTCATCGACTCCGGTCCCACGTGCGGCTCCGCGCGATATCCGACAACCGGCTTCCCGTCAATCAATCCCTGGCCATACTGGCCGAACGCCACAAAGCGCAGGACGTCGAGCGAACTGAGCGGCACGACGCCGCGCAGCACCTTGGCCTTCTCGTCACGCACCGCGTCCGCCGCAAAGGAGTTCGGGGGCTCCATCGCTAAAAAACACAGCAACTGCAGGAGGTGATTCGGCACCATATCGCGCAGGGCGCCGGCCTGCTCATAATACCGGCCGCGATGTTCGACTCCGAGACTCTCCCCCACCGTGATTTGCACGTGATCGATATACCGCCGGTTCCACATCGGCTCAAAAATCCCGTTCGCAAACCGGAACACCAGAATGTTCTGAACCGTTTCCTTGCCGAGATAGTGATCGATCCGGTAAATCTGCCGTTCCTGCAGCACTCGCTGCAGTTCATGGTTGAGGGCTTTTGCCGAGTCCAGGTCATGCCCGAATGGTTTCTCGATGATGACGCGACGCCAAGTGCCGTCCCGCTCCACCGTCAAGCCGTACTCCCCCAGATGCGTCACAATCCGGCCGAACAAGCCGGGTATCGTGGCCATATAAAAAATATAATTGCCGTGCGTTCCGGCAGCGGCATCGACCTCTTGCAGCAGATCATTCAGCCGGCGGTAGGTCGCGCCCTCCTGAAAATCACCGGCCAGGTAATGCACGCGCTGCGAAACGGCTTTCCAGACGGCCTGATCCGCATTCTTCGGCAGATACTCCGGCATGACTTGGTCCAGTTTGGCGCGGAATTCTTCCGTCGTCGTCTCCGAGCGGTCCAATCCCACAATGGCGAATCCTTCGGGAAGGAAATGCCCCGCCATCAAATTGTAGAGAGCAGGCAGCAACTTCCGCTTGGCGAGGTCGCCATCGATACCGAAGATGATCATGACGCAAGGCGTGCGTAGTTGTGCAAGGTCCATAGATGGATCCTGGTTGATTTCCGAGGTTATTGTGGGGGCATACGGTATCCTGCCTGAACCCTCCCTTAACCGCAACCACTGCGCCGGTTCGTCGAGGACTATTTGTGTGGACGTCGTGGAATCCGACACAGGATCGTGCGGATCCGCTCATGCGCACACAGTCGTCGCGATGACGACGCCACATGATGCGACCCGCCGAGTGACTGACGCGGCCGATGGAGAAGATCCCACGCCTTCGACATGGTAAATCGCCACGGGAGGAATATGGTCAGGAAAGGTTTGGACGAGGGAAACGCAGCGCAGTGTGGACGAAGACAACGCGCACTGATCGACGTCGAGCGACGGCGTTAATTGTTCTGTGTCCGCTTCAACCAGTCGATGAATTTCTGCAAGCGCACATGCTCTTCGTCATGCACGTGTACAAACACCAGGCCAAAGCCTGTGGCATTCGTCCACCGCACTTCGGCCACCTCGACGGTCAGCGGTTCATAGGGCGCGGGAAATTGGACATGCAGCGACAAGTTGGCGCGCATGGGAAGCGACTCTTCGCTCGTGACATGGCAACCCTCCTTGGAAAGGCTGGTGATCATCCCGCTTCCATCGACGGCATGGCCGGAGAACGTGAGCGGCACTTTTATTTCATAGCGGGGCGTATCGCGTCGCTCCACAGCAGCCTTTCATCAGATGGTGGCACGGCAGTGAGTCCTGCACACGTCCGGAGATGGATACGCTGTTCTGCCCCTGAAATCAACCGCCTTTCGCAAGGATGAGACCGGATCAGGCTGGTCCCGTCTGCTTGCGAGTCTCGTTTCTCAGTTCCGGCTTGAAGGCCCCGGTACCCGGTGCTTCCTCAGGGACATCGCCGTCATAGGGATTCCCCTGACGGTTCCCCTGTGGCCCGGGAAATGGACCGATTCCCCCGTCTTTCGGGCTAAAGTTCGGGAAATACCCTACCGAAAAGGGTTGTACGCCCTCAGGCACAGAGGGCCAAGGCAAGGAGGCCTTCACATGGACACGGATCTTCGTTCATCCACTCGCGTTGCCGTTACCTACCCCGTCAGACTTTCGGGCGACTCGATGATCGGCCAGGGCACGGTCGTCAATCTCTCCGCACCGGGTTGCGCCATCGAAACGACACTTCCCGTCCGGCCCGGCGATTACCTCGAATTACATGTCATGGCTCCGGATCAGGCCCGACCGTTGACTGTGGGACTGGCCAAGGTGCGCTGGGCGACTGAGCACAAAGCCGGCGTCGAATTCATCCGCGTGCGTCGGGACGAACAGAGCCGGCTTCAACGCTTGATCGGCCAGGTCCTCGAAGAGTCCGCCGTCGATCAGGAGCGGGACAGGCAGGAACTGACGGCAGCCTAACGGCCAAAAGCGGCCGTAGACGTTCTCTCGCACATAGCTGAAGTTCGGCGCAGAGGAAGAGACGGGCAGGAGTTAGTGCCCGCCATGATCGCCGGCAGGATTCGCCATTCTCTTGATGATGATTTTCCGCCCCACGGTCATGAGGGTAAAGGACACCGCGAAGGCGATTGGAACAAAAATCGCCGTGGCCACGTTGGCATTCTTCACCCATCCCATCTCGTAACAGGCTTTCAGCACATAGCTGCCCAACCCGGTGAGATAGTACGTGATGACGATCACGGACAGACTTTCCACCGTGCGTTGCAGAATCGCCTGCGCCCGCGTCGTGGAATCCACGCTGGCCAGCAATTTCATATTCTGATCCTGTAACTGGATGTTCTGCTCCTGCAGCCGCAATTCGATGTGCGTGCGCAACACCGCCACGGTCGCTTCAAAGTCTTTCTCCATGGCATCGATACGGCGGAGCAACTGCTGGTAGCCGTCGGTGACCCCGGTGATTTTCCAACTGACATATTCTGAAATTTGGCGCAGCGGGGGGTAAGGCCGCTCCTGTAACGCCACCAGGTTGCTCTGCACGATGCGGTCGTACGGCACCGACGCCGAAAGCCGGTATCGCATCGACTCCGCCAGCCGGCTCACCTGCAAGAGGTCTTGCGTAAGCACCGTCAGCCACTTCTGCATCGTCGGTGGATTCGTGCCGCCCAACTGCTCGATCAACACGGCCCGTTGATAGAGGTGCCGCTGCTCATAGTCATGGATTTGATCGACGGCCCGGGAGAAAGCCTTCATCGGCAACATGACCAAGTGGTAATAGTTTTCGATGGCGACGATGGTATCGACAATCTTCGCCACCTGCTGCCGAAGCGCCTGTTCCGAGGTGGAGCAAATCAGGTACCGCTCCCGGTCGAATTCATCGGGCGTGAAGCTCGTCACCGCCACAATCTCGTCGCCCAGAATGCGGCTCCCATACACCATGGCACCGGGAAGCCTCGCCGGCAGTTCGCGTTCGAGCGGTAACTCTTGGGGCAGGAACAGCAAGTCGAGCGCATTCACGCGCAGGCCAAGGGGGCAGAACGGCATCTGATAACCGGGAAACGTGATCGGCCCGAAATCGAGGGGCGTGTTCGACTCCCCCACCACATGCCAGACCTGATAGCTGTAATACTCCGTGTGCGCTTCCCATACGACAACGAGGCGATCGCCGTTGGGCGCCGTCTTGAACCCGTAGCCGAACCGTTCCTCGATGGCGCCTTCCGAAATCTCGAGCGCCTGGAGAAGATGCTGAAACTCCCGCCGGCTATTGGGGCGCTCGACCGGCGGATTCGCCATCCGGTAGGCGACATGGTGAATATGCGCCGGCACCCCGAGCCATTGCGGCAAGTACTGCTTATTCGATTGGTGGATCCGGTTCAAAAATCCCGGTGGACGGGAATGCGTTCCGGCAGACTCGACCGTGTCCGTCATATCACCCCTGCCTCCGACCGAGACCAGCACAGGGCACAGCCGCATCTCCTCCGGCCGGTCGGACGTCGCAACGAGACCGACATCGGAGACTGGCGGCAGAGGCAAATGGGACGGACCTCGTCATTACTCGTCTTCCTCTTCGATATCTTCAATGCCCTCGTAGCTGACATCGCCTTCGTGGATGGACGACGCCATCTTTTCGCAGGCTGATTCAATGATCTCTTCGGCCTCCTCAGGCGAGTCGGCTGAAATCAAAAACTTCACGGTAATCCCAAAGCGCTGGTTCACAATCGTACTCCTTCGGCGAAATAGGCGGCAGAAAGTCTGTCGCCTGCTGTGGCTCAATACCATAAGCTCCCGCGTATTGTCACCCTCTGTCGCAGGACGGGAAAACGGGACCTGATTCACAGCCCCAGACAACTGTCAGAAAACCAGCAGCAAGGCGTTTCTGGAATGGGCCACAAAGCCTATCAGGATCGAGGGACCGCTCTGCAGCGGTAGAGATGGTGCGATGAGAAATGTACGGGGGAAGCAGGTGGTAGAGGAAGGAGCCGACGCGCCGAAACCTGGCCCCGGCGCCCCGCAGGCGGGCGCCGGAGACTCTCGCCTATTTGCGCAGCAACATATGGCCGCGCCGATTCTGCTGATAACACACTTCGTCATGGTCGGCACAAAAGGGACGATCCTTGCCGTAAGACACGACCGCCACCTGCTTTGCGCTGACGCCCATGTCGATCAAAAAGCTTCTGGCCGCCTTGGCGCGTTTTTCGCCGAGCACGAGATTGTAATCATGGGTACCGCGTTCATCACAGTGCCCGGAGATCTTAAGGAGGGCCTTTGGATTCTCCTTGAGCCAGTCGGCATTGACGGTCAGCGAGGCCACGGCATCGTTCTCCGATACGTTGTAGCGGTCATACCCGTAGAATACGTCTTTGAGACCGGCCTCCATGGCTGCCGCTTCCTCGCGTCGGATTTCTGCGGCCCACTTGGCGTCCTGTTCATTCGACGTCAACATGCTGCCAATCGGGCTTCGGCTCAACCGTTCTTCCCCTGCGATCTGGCCGTTCACCAGTGGGGAAAAGCCGCGCAATTTGCCGCCCTCCGCCTCCGATGAGTCGTACTGCCCGCCCAGTGAGGGAGACTGTCCGTCACGCCCCGCACCGCCGCTCCCGTATGCACCGGAAGCGCCGCCCGACCCGCCTGACGATGCCGACAAGGACGAACTCGAATTGGTGGCCTCGTCCGAGCCGGACTGAAACCACTTCATGCCGCTACAGCCCGGTGCTGTTAACAGGACCATTGCCATTCCGCCCAACATCAGCTGCGACGCGCCACGGTACTTCATGAACCTTGCTCCTTGCGAGGGGGTGTAACCTGTGCTGTCCGTAACAACTATAGCACCGGCCTCGATTTACGCAGGTTTCAGCACGCAGGCTTCACAAACACGCCATATTCCAGCCGGTTGCAGGGCCTAGGCTTTCAACACTCATCCATGGATGGCCTCGTATTTCTTGGAAATTTGAGGGATTCTGACGAGGCGCAGATGTTGACGGGACGCACTAAGTAGATTCGCGAACTAACCAGGTAGCAGCGGTAATAGGTCATGACCGGAAATCAGGATGGAGGAGGACTCTCTCTCAGCTGCAGCCGACGCTGCGGCTGCTGCCCCTTGAGACTTCTCGCTCACACCTCTTCGACCAGTCCTCAGCGATATCATGCTCTGACTTCAGCCTCCATGAGAGGCCGCGGATACGATGACTCTCTGTCGGCTCAGAATCGATGCCTTTGTCGCCGCGCTCACCAATTAACGACTTGAGCGAGCCGCTCAATTGCGCTTTGGAGATCGGACGCTATACTTCCTGTAAGTCGCAGAGGAGGACGTGATGACGAATTGGCTCGCCTATGCCGGTGCCATCCTTACCGGCCTGATACCACCGTTGATCATGTATCTGATTGGATCGCAAAAAAAAAGTCCTCGGCTATGCCATCACCAAAAACGAGCCGATGATTAATCTGCGTCATCCCGACCTCGATGGGCGACTTTCCATGACTCTGGATGGAAAGAACCTGAGTGGCAGTCAGGTCATGGGCCTGACCATTCAAAATCTGGGCATGAAGGACATTGAGGAACAATGCGTTCACCTCACCTTTCCCGCTGGCGTGACAGTGCTGCATGCTCACTGCTCATCCTCGACCTTGGCCGTTGGCCAGAAAATCGACGTGCTACCGGCAGGTTCTCACGAGATACGTATCCCGCTCATGAATCCGGGGGATAACCTACTGGTGCGTCTTTTGATGACGGGGAATGACGCTGGGCGCATCCTGGTCACAGCCAAAGGACCAAGTCTCAAGTTTAAGCGCTTTGACCCCACAACGTTCATTTCGCCAGCCGTGAACCGCGGGCTTTTAGTCATCAGCGGTGCGGTGTTCGCATGGATCGTCTGGGCCTGTGCTGGAACCGATCGATTTATGGCCAGGCCGTTTTGGGATAAGACCATTACTTTGATTCTGATAGGTCTCTTCTTAGCAATCCCCTCGGCAATCCTCGCCTATCAAGGCACCATTCCCTTGTTAAAACGAGCCCTCCAATGGAGAACGCAGAGCAAATTAGGCACGCTTCAAGCACCACCCGAGCTTCTCTCCTGACCCAGCGCCTCTCCGGTTATACGGGTCCCATTCCATGAGATGGCGATTAGGGGGCGCTAGGAGCCTGTCCGAGTAATGCGCCACTTTTGGCTGGACAGGCAACGCGCGATGTGGTTCCTCTGCCACATGGCTAAAACATTCAAATTTTGGGACGTTGATCAACTGGTGCTGCTCCCCCCGTC
>WBZN01000557.1_pt1 | contig 27811 bp, 31 predicted proteins | sample 5204281 | NCBI WGS metagenome assembly WBZN01 (sample SAMN12344347, study PRJNA552823) | activated sludge metagenome | biome: Activated sludge suspended growth; feature: Nitrification reactor; material: Wastewater; isolation source: activated sludge from nitrification reactor of wastewater... | reverse complement strand
AGAAGCGGCAGTCGATGGGAAAATCGGATCACGTGGCGTTTTGGCAGGAGTATTTGCAGAATTTTCAGACGATTCCCAATGTGGCCGATTTCTGGCGCCTCATGGATCATCTGTATCGATTAATGGGTAATTGCCACCAGGGTGAGCGGATTTTGGATGCTGGATGCGGCAATGGCAATTTTGGAGTCTTCCTGCAACTGAATCAGGCGTTCCGGCAGCGATACGGCAAGCGCGGTGATTTTCGCTCCCCTGACTATGTCGGTCTCGACTTTGTGCCGACTGCATTGGCTCAGGCGATGACCAATTTTGAGCAGGTGGGCGCGACGTTGAAGGGGGAATTTTATGAAGGGCTGCGGGCCTATGAGCCCATGTCGATGCGTGTCTGCCAGGCTGATCTTGAATGCGCGCTGCCGTTTCCCGACCATTCCTTCGATCGTGTGGTGTGCAACCTCGTGTTGGGGTATGTGCGCGACCCGCTCTTCACTTTGCGGGAATACCTGCGTGTGCTGACCCCGCAGGGGCGGCTGGTCATTTCCAATTTGAAGCCCTATGCGGATCTTTCCGCCATTTACCGCAATTTTGTGGATACCGCTCAGACGAAGGATCAGATCGAGGAAGGTCGTCGCCTCTTGGACAATTCTGGTAGAATCAAGGAACGCGAAGGCGAAGGCACCTTTCATTTCCACTATCAGACTGAATTGGAAAGTTTGCTGCGCGCCGCGGGGGTCTCTCGCCCGCGGATTTATTCCACGTTCGGAAACCAAGCCCTCGTTGCCGTTGCCGAGAAGGGCCTGGCGCACATCACGGTCGCTGCATGATGACACGGCTCAGTCCCTCCCAGAGTACCTGATATGAAAGTGCTCGCATTCAGCGCGCTGGTCAATGCGTTGGCTGCGGCAGGGCTCGGAATGTTCGTCTATTTCCGGGATCCTGCCGCAGCGCGCAACCGGATCTACGGGCTGTACTGTCTGAGCATTGCCTTCTGGAGCATGTTTTACTGCGGGTGGCAGCTTGCGGAGTCGAAGGACCTCGCGCTGAGCCTGTTGCGCCTGGTTATGGCCGGCGCGTCGCTCATCCCCATTCTGTATTTTCACCACACGGTGACGTTTCTCGACATAGCGGCTCGCCATGACAGAGCGCTGAAGGTTGGGTACGGATTAGCCGGATTCTTCCTGTTAGCCGATACGACCCCCTGGTTGGTGGCAGAGGTGCATCCGGCGATGTCCTTCTCCTTCTGGCCCGTTCCGGGCCCATTCTTCCATCCGTTTCTCGCCTATTTCCTCTGGTATGTGATCTACGCGACCTCGCTCGTGGGTGTGGCGCTTCGAGATGCCAACGGGATCCGACGCCATCAATATGCCTACATGCTGGCGGCCAGCGTCATCGGCTATGCGGGCGGCGCGACGAATTTCCCGCTGTGGTACGGCGTGCCGCTATTGCCGTACGGCACAGTACTCATCACGATGTATACCGCTCTGATGGCCTATACGATCGTTCGGTATCGCCTGATGAATATCAGCGTCGTCCTCAACAAGGGGCTGGGATATGCCATCGTGCTCGCCATCATCGTGGTGGCGACTTCCATCGGCGCGGTGCTCAGCAATCGCGCGACAGGACATTCCACCCCTCCGTTATTAGCCGGAACCCTGTTTCTGATCTGTGCCTTGTGGGTACTCAGTAATAATCCTCGCTCCTCCTCAAATACTATTTTTAGCGCCGTATGCGGCGCGGCCTGCCTCTGGCTGTTCGGCTGCTTCATGCTGTTCTCGGCTTCCCACGAAGAAGAAGCCCTGCTCTGGGTGCGGGTGATTTATACGGGCGTCGTGTTTCTGCCGGCGTTGACCTATCACTTTGCACAGAGGCTTGCCGCAGGGGCCGTGCAGGATCGGCTGATTCTCTGGAATTATGCCATCGGCGGGTTGTTCTGGAGTCTCTTGTTCACGACCTATCTGGTGGATGGTCAGTACCTCTATTATTGGGGTCGGTATCCTAAGGCCGGCGTGCTCCACCCATGGTTGGTCGCCTACGTGGTGTCGGGTGGCGGTCTGACGGTCTATCGGCTCTATCAGGGCTATCGGCACCATCAGTCGTCCGCTCCTCTTCTAAGCGCCCAACTGAAATATACCTTCGTGGCGCTCTCGCTGGGGTTCCTGGCCTCCCTCGACTTCCTGCAGAACTATGGCGTGGGATTCTATCCGGTCGGCTACCTGCTGGCAGGACTGTGTGTCACGGTTGTCGCCTACGCAATCGCACGATACGAACTGATGGATATCTCGTTCGTGCCGAGCAGGCCGAAAGTCATGTTATCGATCAAGCTCGCGGGCCTGATTCCGGCCTATATGATCATTCTGCTCGTTATACGAATTTTCACCGGCACGTTCCACTATCTGCTTGCAGGCGTGCTCTTCGGGCTATTTGTGATTGTGTCGAGTGGGTTGGCTAACCTGCAAAAGGGCGTGGAGCGTGCGATCGGGCAGACGCTCTTTCGAGAACGATACGATGCGTACGACACACTGGTGCAATTTTCCAAGTCTCTCGTGGCGATCCTTGAACTCAAATCGCTCACGAAGGAAATCGTGCAAACGCTGGCCCGTGTCATGAACATTAAGACTGCGTCAGTGTATGTGCTCGACAAGGAGCAGGGGGTCTACAGTTTGACGGCTTCCTATGGGTTTGTGACGAGAGATGTGATTGTCCCTCCCATCAAGATGGAGAGCGAATTCCCGCGAGCCTTGTTGCGAACCGAAACCGCCCTCGTCCGAGAGGAAATTGAGTATGATAAGGCCGATACCGACTACCTGCGATTGCTGGACACGTTGAAAGGCTTGGAATCAGAGGTCTGTATTCCCCTAATCAGCAAGGAACGGCTGGTCGGATTCTGTAATTTGGGACGGCGGGCGAATCATGGCATGTATTCGACGGAAGAATTGGCTCTGCTCAAAACGCTGGCGCAACATGCGGCGATCGCGATTGATAACGCGCTGCTGTATGAGGACCTGCGGCGATCGCAGTTGTTGATGCGCCGTACCGACCGGCTCCGGTCCTTGGAAACCATGGCCGGAGGGTTCGCTCACGAGATCCGGAATCCACTGACCTCCATTAAAACATTCGTTCAGCTGGCTCCCGACCGGCGGGATGATGTGGAATTCATGGAGCAGTTTAGTCAGGTGGTGTGTGAGGACGTCGAGCGGATTGAACGGCTGGTGCACGAGATTCTGGACTATGCGCGGTATATGACACCGAAGCTGACGCAAGAGAGCTTGAACGATGTGGTTTCCTCCTGTCTGTATTTTGTCGAGGTGAAAGCGAGTAGCAAAGCCATTACTATTCAGAAGGAACTCGCGGCGGATTTGCCCTACGTCAAGCTGGATCGGCAGCAGATCAAGCAGGTGTTGCTCAATTTATTCATCAACGCCATGGAAGCCATCGGAGGCGAACAGGGCGGCCGTCTCTCTGTCCGTACACGAAAACTCGTCAAGCCTGTGAACGAGCCGTGGGTTCAGATCGAGGTGGAGGACAGCGGGCCTGGGATCGAACCGCACGATTTGGATCATATTTTTGATCCGTTTTATACCACCAAGCATGAAAGCGGTGAACGTGAGGGAACCGGGCTGGGTTTGACCATTGCCCATCAAATTGTTCAGGAGCACGGCGGCTATGTGGAAGTGTTCAGCGAGGTGGGGCATGGCACCAAGTTCATGGTCAGCCTTCCCGTGAACCCGCCGATGGCGGAGTGGCAGGCGGCTCAGCCGATCCATGATGACGGTCGAAAACTTGCGGGAGCATTTCTGACCAGGCCGCATCTGGGTTTGGAGGAACAGTTCAGCAAGCCGGACGCGTCTCTTAAAACCCGGACATGAGGGGAGCCGCGTTTTCTTCCTGACTGTGGATTCGCCTATTTCATGTTGAGGCACAGGTCACGGGCGTGTTCGCCCTGGGCCTTGGCCTGTGAGACGGCGGCCGTGTGGCTCAGGTCATAATCGCGAGGACAGCCATTCGACAATTCTGTTTTCCGCCCAAAACCGGTCTTCTCCCGACCGACGTTTCTGGAAAAATCCACAGTGCCCGCCGTGACGTAGCATCGCCAATGTAATATGGTGATTGTGTCTGATTCCCGGCGTCTCGAACATCGATGCCGGAATGAAGGGGTCATCCTGGGCGGTGATAATCAGCGTCGGCACCGCGATTTCTGACAACACGTGACGCGCGCCTGCTCGATCGTAATAATCCGGGGCATCCCGATAGCCTCCGTCGCGCGCGGTGTACGTGTCGTCGAACTGAGTAATCGTCCTCATCGAGCGCAAGGGCGAGAGATTCCATTGGCCTGGAAAAAGAACGGCTTTCCGTTGTACCCGGGCTTTGAGATTCGAGAGGAAGTGCGCATGATAAAGCCAATTCCTCGGCTGCTCCAGGGCGGCTACGCACTGCGTGGGGTCGATGTTGGGACTGACAGCCACCACGCCTGCAAGGGCCTCTTCCGATCGTTGCAGTTCCCCTGCTGCCTTGAGCACGAGATTTCCCCCCATCGAGTATCCGACGAGCCAGATACGGCCGAGGCCATTTCGCTCACGTAAGTCTTGCAAGATGGCCCGGTAATCATTGCTGAGTCCGCTGTTATACAGAGTCGGGGTCAGGTGATCTGTGCCCCCGCAGGTGCGCTGATTCATCCGGATGACATTAAATCCTGCGCGGAAAGCCTTCGTCGCCATCCCGAGCATATAGTGTGAATCAGCGGACCCTTCGAGGCCATGTACTAACACGACAGTAGGTGACGTCCCGGGGACCGTCTGCCAGTGACAAATTCCGAGCAGTTGGGTGCCGGGCTGAGTCGTAAAGCGACGTTCACTGTGGGGCAGATCCTGTTTCCATCCCGGGCGAGGCCAATAACGGGGAATCAGCGTCATCAGATGCGGGTTTTGGAGCAGAAACGCGGGATGAAATCCATCCTGGCTAATCATACGAGAGTCATCATAACCAAATAACAATCTACTGCCCAACTCAATTCTGCCTCTCCTGCTAAAGACCGTCCTGTCCTGCTCAAGGGCTGCAAGCAAGCAACCGATAACAGATGCTGGATCTCTGTTTCTGAAGGGAGGCAGCTATGCTGACGGCGATCGGCGATGTGATGAGGCGGGTGTATGAGCGGGGCTGGATCACTACGAGAGACGGAAACATCAGCATGCGGAAACGGGATGGGAAATACCTATATATCACACCGTCAGGGTGGCGGAAGACCATTGTTCACCCGGAACACGTGGTACGACTGGAGGTCGTGACCGATCCTGCAACCGGCCACTTGGTGCCAAATGTACGAGATGGGCAGCAGCCTTCTGGAGAGCTCTGGATGCATTGGAATCTCCAGCGGGATACCAAAAAAACTCGCACAGTTGTCCATGTTCACTCGACCCATATCGTAGCAGCGATGTATGCGGGAATCGATTTGCAGGCCATGAGTGCCGAGTTCCCTGAGATATCGCGCTATACGCGTGTCGGCCGAACCGTTCCGGCGCTACCCGCGTTATCCCGAGATTTAGCCGATGTGACGGCGGAATGTTTAGGGCTGAGAAAGGACGGAACGTTGGAATACGACATTGTGGGGCAAACGAATCACGGCGTGTGCGCCGTGGCAATAGATCCGTGGGCAGCCTATGAACACATCGAGCGGCTCGATCACATTTGTGAAATCGTGTTGAAGAGTGGCGTGGCTGCACGATCAATTAGTCGATGAAGATCTCAAACGCAAGCGGTACGGCAAACGTTATGGATAGAGAGGGGGGGATTCCGGTAGCACACCGTCAGCCCCCTTTATGTTTCTAGATTGGCTCCCCAAACTTTACCCTTTACGCACTATTCAGTTTGAGCTTCCAAGGATCCTCAGACCGGCGGTTTGAGAACTTCACGTAACTCTATTCGGAGACAATCCCTCGATTCGTATGGCTTGGCCGTCGCCTTTAACTCCAATAATAAGCGATCCCCTTGCGACCAGGCTTCCTTCCGGTGTTAGGAGGACACCGCCAAAATGCATATCGCTAATTCTGATGTTCGGCTCGCCTGGACACCAAACGCTTCTCATGGACCCGTTGTCGCCACATCTTCAGCAGCATGCCGGTATAGGAAGTGCCAACGTAGAGAAGGTAAAGGCTAAAATATCCCCCGTTCTTTCTGTTGGTTTTGGCTAGATCACTATCAATTACTAAGGAAGAACTCTCTCCGTCATTGTAGTCGCCGTCAGTAACCGCTCCGTTATGGTGCATGACACACAAGACAAATAACGCAATCGCGGCAGTTAGAAATCCCGTAAGAGGCACTTCCCTATCCAACTGATCCGCTACAACCCAACTGAGATAAGCGATTATTGCCACCGGCAGAATAGTGTAAAGAGTGACGCTCACAAAAATGTCGTCCAGGCTTGTCACGTCTGTTAAGAAGTAGAGCGACAAAGCTGAAGGGAAACAGACTGCCAAGAAGATCTGAAAGACTGTCTTGTAAATACCACCCAACTTCGAGGCTACGAGGCCAGACGATCCAAGGACGAACATCCAGCCAGGCCAGGCAGCACCCAAGAGAGCAAGGGCACTAATGCCAGAATTTGGAATAAGTTGGCTCGCCAACAATAACGTAGCCGCGATTGCTCCGAAAATCCCGATCTCTTTAGAGCGAGCAGCCCACCTGTTGACAGTTGGATCGGTTCCCGTTGGAGTGGACATATCAAACGGAATATATGTCAAGCGGTGGTAAGTGTAGATTCATTTTCTATTCTGACGCATGAGAGAAATGGAAATGGCGACGTTCCTCATTAAGTTCCACAGCAGGCACGCCGAGACCAAAACCAAAGCACGGCCACGCCAAGCGGTCCTACTCATTAATCATGTCGGCAACTCTTCTCCCACCAGATGGAATGAATTAAAAACATTGGTGCAGGTTTGGTTTTCCTCTTTTGCGTCCTTTCTCAAAGGGGAGATCATCACAAAATTAACCAAGTAGTCTTTATTAAACGGATAGATGTGAATACCAGCAACGCCCAGGGGAATATTCTTTTCACCCACAGTATGAAGGGTGGAAATATAAAATTTGATCCCGTGGTCTGATGGGAGAATCTGTTTTTCACCAAGAACCATTCTTGTCGCATGTATATCATTTGATGATTTCTTATATACCTGCTCGACGGTCAGGTTCATCATACTTTCTGTAATCTGATTCCGGTTCGGATGTTCCTGAAACTGCTTTTTCGTAATCGTTTTTCCAACTTTTGAGACCGTGGTTGAAATTGTGCACGCAGGACCTTCCAATAAAACTCTCATATCACCCGCCTCACCTACCTCCGGAGACTTCTTCATCTTCCAGTCAGATGGAAACTGGAAGGCGTAGTCATAAACATTATCGGTGTACACCGCGATCTTCTGTTCTGAGGCGCCGGCCTTTGCAACTGAATTTATAGAGCCGTCCTGTGCCAGTCCAAGAGGTGTTAGTGCCCAGCCATAGAGCGGCGGCATGAGGGAGGGATTAAAGGCGAACACGAAAAAAGCTACAATCACAACAAGTGAATAAAGCATCGTGCCCTTCTGAATTCCTCGCGCTTCCACAAATGATTGACTGCCCTGCCGCTCCTTATGAGCTAGCCAACCCATCAGTGAAGTGGAGCCAAAGAATCCTACAAGCCAATACAACCAGTCCCAAGTTACTTCAGGTTTCTGCGTAAACATAATTGTCATGGCTACGCAGAAGGCAGCCCAACACCCCCAAAAGTAAATCTGATAGATACCTGCAATTCCTAAAAGGGGAAACATCACTATTTTGGGCGAATTATCCGATTTTGCGAACAGCGCCAGAGGGGCGAGGCACGCCATTAAACCAACGGAGAAAATTAAAACCGCGCCGAAACCAGCAGCCAGAAGAATGACGTTGAAGAGAATGAAATTCATTGGTGTTCGCTTCTTGTTGTGGAATTAATCGACCATGACCAGTTATGTGCGCGAATTACTAAGAGAAGAAGACGGTCTTGAGAAGATTGGAGAAGGGACACACGTGCGCATTCGATATTGGAAAACATGACGAGGTGTTAGTATCGTTCAGCTCTCAAGAAATCTCAAGAAGGCTCTGCAAAAATACATATACCTCCACACTTCATCCACCACCTCGAAGACATTTGATATTGAACCTATCCGAAATCGCCTCCTAATTTTCGAAAGGTCAAGAAGATGACAAGCCGTAAAAATAACCTTTTTGAATCGATCTCTCCAAGGTGAGGATTGTCTTCCGTGCTACTCTGACCATATAGATCAAGTGAAGCGGGGGCTGCGCCCCCGAGCCCCCCGGCCGTCCGGTCCGCGTGACCCGGAGCGGCCGGCGGGCCTTCGTGGGGTGGAGTTCTTCTTCGATTAATCCCCATGATCCCGTAGGTCCTTATCCTTCTCATCCCGAATTTGGAAGACTTTTCAAGGGGACGGCCAAGCTGGCGCATCGCCGTCTTAATTTGATAACTACCGTTCTGACACGTCCCTCTCACCCCTGGAAGACGAAAGGGGGTGACAGGGCCTATAGTTTAGTTTTGAAGGATGCCGAGCGGTTAGTAGCGGGATTTACGAAACGTGAGGCCAGCGCAGGCGCAGCAGAGTAGGATTTCTCTGGCGACGCCTTCACCCTGATAGCAGACGCGTCCCCACATCCGATCCGCCTGACAGAACTCGCACAATCGTTCTTTGCTGTGCTCAGCGCAGAGCCAGCCCTTTCGGGCTCGATCATAGACATGACCAGGCCGTCCGCAACAGGTAGGGCCAAACAAAGAGTCAATTTTTCTGACACAAGTGTTCGTGGTCATGCTTTACAACAGTTCAGGCCTTTGCCCAGGACCAATTGCAGAATGAACCCGTTGAACCAGATGGCATGCCCGGCGAGCAGGTCTTCCCAGGTTTTGAAGAGCACGACGCGAGGAATTTCCATTTCCCCTCGAATCCGTCGAAACGCATTGCGACTGGACCATTGATTGCGCATCTCTTCCCACAAGGCGCTCATGGGGAAGCCGAGCGACCGTTTCCAAGACCAGCACATATTCACGTAGCCAGACTGATCCTGAACGTATTGGCTGATGACATATCGGCTAAGGCGGTTCCGAGAACGATGCCCCGGCTTGTAGGCCTTGATCCAGACCACTGGAGCCCCGTGGAGGCCTTCCCACTGCGCAGACAGCCATTCTTGCGAGATCCAGAACCGGCGAGGGCGTTCACCATCTGGAACTCTCCAGGCCCAAAAAATATGCAGCACGCCGTGCCCCTCTTCCGTGCGAACCTGGTAATACTCCAAGCCTCGATAGCCGAGCTGACGTTCGATCCTCTGGCGCAATTGCTTGTGGTGATAGGTCAGCTTGTCGGCCTGACCGCCTTCAGCCGTGGAAAGGGTGACCCAGAGGACCTGGAAGTGATGGGCTTCCCAAAACCATAAGAGTGAACGAACACGTTGGTACCCACGCTTTTGTTTCCGGGACCATTCCGGCTTCGATGGCTTGGCAGGTGGTACTGGTTCGTTTGGCTCTGGTGAGGACTCCGGGACGCTGTTCTCATCCATGCTGGTTCTCCAGAGTCACGACTTGTGACGAGATGGACGCAGGGGGACGGTCTGTAACCTCGATTGAAGGACCAGGCGTTTGTGACGCTCGGCGGGCTCCTTCCAGGAGAAGCGCTCGGAGCGCCTGGCTACGTTCCTCACGAGATCGGGGATCGATCGAGATGAATTGAACTTCGATGGTCATGGCATGCCCATTGGGCAACGTTTGACTAAAATAAATTCTCTGTCATGATCTCGGCACGAATCTCAAAGAGGTCATCCACTGTGCACCCGAAGTACCGAGCGAGTTGCAATGCCAGGGCAAGGCTGGGGACCGCTTTGCCTTGCTCCAGTTTGGTGATGTATGAACGATCCACATTCATCCTCCGGGCAAGTGCTGCTTTCGTAATCCCCCGAGGGCCTTTGCATGCACGCCGTTCTTTTAGGTGGTTTGTGACCATATCAAGCCTCATGGGTAGGGACTCTATATGAATGTCGCCCAATGGTCAACTCTCGTTGATGTATTTGTTGACATTTGGGCAACATATACGGTAGTAGAACTCTTATGAATAATCCAGAATTGAATCGAGAGACTCCCCAGGTCCCCCAGGGCTTTCGTGACCTCATCAAGAAACGGATGGAGCTGGTCAATATGAGTCTCCGAACCGTCGCCAGTGAAGTGGGGGTCTCGCCTGCCTATCTTTCTCGACTGTTATCTGGGGAGCGCGGGTTACCGCCAGATGACACGCTAATTCTGAAGCTGGCCGATGTGCTTCAGATCGTTCCGCCTGAACGACTATTGGTTGAAGCAAAGCGAGTTCCTGATACCCTACTACCGGCGCTTTTAAGTGCCCAGGAAGCCGTCTCGACTGAAGATATCAATGCAGCCATGAGAGAACTCAAAGCTGTTCTCTTCAACAAAAAACGAAGAAGGGAACGCCCATGAGTGACCTGATTAATCGAGTAGCTGACTTGGCCTACCGTCTACGCGGCCCTGAGCGCTTCATTCTCAAGCTGCGTGACATGACGGCGGGAAGATCCTTTCCGAGGTTACACCAGCTTGAAGATCTTGCCGCGCAATATGGCATTGAAGTCGTAGAGGTGGGGCAGAAACAGGGGTTGGAGGGCTTTGCAATGGTCGTAAACGACACCTTAGCCATTGGTCTCTGCCAAGGGCTAGCGCCTTTTACCCGACAATTTGTCTTGGCCCATGAAATGGGGCACGTTCTCCTCCACTTATCTATTAATGGAAAAAATATTGATTCCAAAGCCTATGTTGCGGGCAATGATGTCGAGGTAGAGGCAGACACCTTCGCGATTCTCTGTCTCATGGACACGATTCCACCGGAACGACTCATCCAGGATGGAATTAAGTACATGTTGACTAACCGCGACATGCTTCGTCGAACATTCCGTGTAGTCCGATACTTTTCTGGTTATCGACTGAGAATTATGTTGGCGAATGTTTTGGAGCGCATGCTTCCCGCTGCTGCTGTGAAAGGAGTCAGCTAATGCCAAGTACTCCCGCTCCAACCATTTGTGGCCTTTACACACGGGTTTCCACCCGTAATCAGGCAGATACCGAATATAGCTCCCTCGAAACTCAACGTGAAAAGCTGGAGGCCTACTGCAAGAGCCAGGACCAATACGTCATCTATCGAGTCTATGAAGACGCTGGCTTCTCGGCGGATACGATGAATCGACCGGCTCTGAAGGAACTCCTGCAGGATATTCGGACTGGACGGATATCCTGCGTGCTGGCGTACAAGATTGATCGATTGACCAGATCTGTAAAAGATTTTCATGTGCTTATGGATTTGTTCGACCGCCACGGAGCCAAGTTTGTGTCTATTACCCAGAGTCTGGATACGCACCATCCCATGGGCCGACTGCTTCGAAATATCCTGCTCGACTTTGCCCAATTTGAACGGGAGATGACGGCGGACCGGACGCGAGACAAGATGCAGCAACGGGCGACCAAGGGGTTGTGGAACGGCGGGAATGTTCCCTTTGGCTATCGCAATGAGGACAAGCGCCTGGTGCGACATTCCGAGGAAGCGGCCTGCGTACAATTCATGTTCCAACAGTTTGCACAAGATCCATCGCTGACCCGCCTTCGTGCCGAACTACAGCGCAGAGGATGGCTTCCCAGAACTGGCAAGCCGTGGGGAAAGATGACCCTAGACTATATCCTGACCAATCCCGTGTATTGCGGACGTATCCAGTTTAACGATCAGCTCTTTCCTGGTGAACATGAGGCGCTTATTGAGGAGGGGTTGTATCACAAGGTTCAATCGCTTCCTCGCGAGCATAGCCGAGCGGTAACAAAGATCCAGCGGACGTTTCTGCTCAAGGGACTGCTCAGATGCAGTGTCTGCCAGTCATTCATGACGCCTCATTACACGCAGAAGCGCCGCAAGGATCAGTCAATTAACCGCATTGCCTACTACCGCTGCACGAAGACCATGCAGCACAACAACAGCGTCTGTACCGTGAAGGCGCTCAATGCCGATGCCGTAGAACGCCAGGTTGTTGAATACCTATCTACATTGAGTGCGCAGGCGGAGTGGGTGAAAATGACAGTCGAGGAGCTGAACCGGGACCAAAAGGAGCAAGTGCGACCGCTGGAACAAGAAGGCATTCGGCTTAGGGCAAGCCTGGATCGGCTAGAACGGGAAATAGATAGGTTGGTGCGAGGGGTAGGGCAGGGTACTGTGTCCGTGCAGCGTCTTGAAGAGGAGATGCGTCGCCAGCAAAAAGAACAGCAAAGTCTGGAGGCACAGTACCATTCCGTGCAACGCCAGATTCAGGAGCACTCAGCCAGAGAATATGATTCAGAGATCGTGTTGCGAAACCTGAAGGATATTCAACGGATCTTTGCGGCATTGCTGCCGAAAGAACAGATGGAACTACTGCGGTGTTTGGTGAGGGATATCATCGTTCACCCCGACAAGCTCGTCTTTAATATCTTTGAACTTGCCGAGGTGGGAACGAGTTCGCAGGAGCGTAAAGATTGGCTCCCCGGGCAGGACTCGAACCTGCGACCAGCCGGTTAACAGCCGGCTGCTCTACCAACTGAGCTACCGGGGAACGAGGATATGGTTAACAAGCGTCGGTATTCTAGCAAAACTGAAGAGCGAAGGGGGAGACTTTTTTAGATGCCAAAATCATCAGTTTCGTCTTCGTCCGATGACGCATCTGTATTGCCTTCCGCCTGTGCGGCGAAATGTTTTGCCCATGTGAGATAGAGATTCCCGCTGTCCCGCATCGTGTCTGCAGCTTTGACAAGCTTTTCTGCTAATTCAGGGTCCTTCCCGCTCGCGTGTATGACAGCAGCTCGCCGCTCAATAGCCTTGGGATATTCGTTCAACAGGGCGGCTATGTTTCGGAGGAGTTCATCGAGTACGTTGTCTTCTTCCATTGGATCTCCCCAGGTGCGCATCTCAAGAAAAAACCCCATAGCGCAGGACGCTATGGGGTTTGTGAGACGAAGTGCTTGCTTACCCTTGGTAGGCTTGCCCGAGGCCTGCGGACTCGCCCTTGTGGCTCATCAGCTGCCCCGTGGCGCTGACGGCTTGCATTTCGATCGCTTCGTGTTTGGCCGCATTGCAGACGACGACGCAAAGCTCGCAACCTTTACAGCGATCAATCGTGACTTCTGCGACCATCTTGGTGACGTTGAGATCCAAGCAGTTGGCCTCAGGGCAATACATGATGCACAGTCGACAGCCCTTCTTGGCCACGCACTTCTCGTCGATAACTTGCGCTACGTTATACATGCGACGTGGTTCCTTCTCTCTCGTTAAGCCGCAACGGCAGGATTACCGACCCGCAACTCGACCTTATTTTTTTCGGCCCATTCGCTTGCGATCTCGTATGCTCGCTTGACCGTCGCCAAATTTTTGGCCAGCAGCATTTCTTTTTTGGCGAACTTTTTCTTGATGGCTTCGTCCAATGAGGCCGTTCCGCCGGATGCGACAAATTTCTTTCCAAACCGTTCCTGCAAAGCACCGTCGAGAGCTTCCATCGAGACGCATTTGGTGATGCCCGCCACCGACCCGATCATCGACATGTTTGTGGAAAGTTCGGTCCCTGCAACTTCAATCGCAAGCTCGGTCCCCGCGATATAAAACAGGGATACGTTCAAATCTTTGAGCCGAGTAATGTCTTCTTCTGAGAGAAGGGGTTGTGCGGAGTTGATAATTACGACTCCACCTTCTTTTACGCCGGAATAGAAGGGCATTGTATAACTTTTGCCCATCGTAATGACCTGAGGATGAAATACTTCGATGACATCCGGAAATACCAGTTCTCCTCGATCGTAAATCCGCTCAATCCCGATCCGGCAATAGCTTTCCGCCGGTGCCATACGTTTTTCGGCGCCAAAGAAGGGATTTGAAATAGAGAATTTTCCATCCTTATTGGCGGCCATGGCCATCACATGGGCGGCCGTCACGGCTCCCTGACCACCTAATCCGGACATACGAATGTTCAGTCTTTTCTTAATCATGAACGACCTCCGGTTCCTTAGGCTTTTCCCGCGAGCTGCTTTGCAGCAGCTTTGCGTTCCTTGTCCTTTGCGGCCAACTCTGCCAGGAACTGCTTTGCCGGCTCGCTGACATACTCTTTGTAGGCAAATCGCTCGGTTGGCTTTTCAGAGTCACGCATTTCCTGAAGGCCTTCCATGCTGTTCTTGCCGATTTCGAGAATGCACGGTGTATAGAGCTGGATATACGTTGGGCCGATTTCACGTGCGATCAAAACAGAGTTCCGTATGACTTTTTCCACCAGTGACGGCTTGCTCACGGTGCAGTTTACCACGTAATGACAACCAGACTCCCGTGCTATTTCAGGCAGACGGACCTTGTCAAACAGTTTTCCAACCGGAGCCATTTTGGCGACGAATCCTTTTTGCATCAAGCCGCTTTCCTGGCCGCCAGTATTGGCATAGAGCTCGTTGTCAAAGCAGATGGTGGTGAATTTTTCCTGGCGGAACCAGGCCTGCAAGGTCATGTCGAGGCCGATGTCAACTGTGGCGCCATCGCCAGCAAGCACAACCACATCCTTCACACGATCCGGAAAGCGCACGCTGAGCGCCCGCTTCAGGCCGGATGCAATCGCATTCTGGTTACCAAAGAGAGAATGAATGTTGTGTACAGCCACCATGGGAAACACCAGGCTGGTGCAGCCCGTAGAGCCAACCATCACTGTATCTTCAGGATTAGGCAGGGACGCCAAAATATAGCGGAATGCCATGGATTCAGGGCAGCCGGCGCACAAGGAATGTTGTTCAATCAATTCTTTTGAAGTACCAATATCCTTCCAACCGCGGTCTTCTTTGCCATAGGTCGCGCTCTGGACCAAATCCTGATAGTCCGATGGCATGATGTCATATAGATCCGGCGAAATTTTGATTCGCTCTTTGCTCATGTATGCCTCCTCAAGGCTTAACGATCTCGAATTTGATGGCTCAGGTCACTGCGTAATTACAGGGGACAATGTCAGCTGCCTCTGCCCGCCAGCGACTCAGACCGCAGGCCAAGGGCTGTCTTAATCTCTGAGACGATGATTTCCGGTGGCATGGTCATACCGCCGCAGACGTGCGGACCGGCATGGACACGATCACTATTGGGAATAGTGGCCTTAATTTCCTTTGCCAGCCATCCCGTTACATTAAACTCAGGCACAAAGATATGTTTTGCATTCTTCGTCGCTTCGCGAATCTCTTCTCCGGGCCAAGGGCGGAGCGATTTCACCTTGATTAGACCGCAACGCACACCTTCGTCTTCCAGCAGGCGGATCGCTTCTCGCCCTTGGGACACGGCGGTACCCGAGGCAACAATGACCACCTCTGCATCGGTGTTTTCAGTGTCGATTAGACCGTTGATCCACTTGATCGTGTGTTTGCGCGACCGCTCAATTGCTGCCCAAATTTCTTGTTGCCAAGAAGCATGAGTGGCATAACTGATGTAGTTGCTCTTCATAATGAAAGGATCGCGCATCATGCGGACGGGCGGGCACTCCATGTCCATGCAAGGCACAGGGGAACGGTATGGATCATAGGGGGGAAGGCACATGTCAGCCGGTGTCAGATTGACGACGTCTTTGGTGTGGGTCACGAAGAAACCATCGCAACACAAGGCTAGCGGCAAATGTACTTCCGGTTCTTCAGAGACCATGAAGCCTTTGAGGATCCAATCAAAGAAGTCTTGGGCCGTCTCTGCATGCCAAACCAGCATGCCGGTGTTTAGGAGGTACGAAATTTCAATAGTATCCGGCTGAATCGACAGCGGCGAGTTGATGCCGCGGCAGGTGACGATCATTTGAATAGGAAGGCGCGCACCAGCCCACATGGGAAAGTTTTCCATGGCGCGCATTGTGCCCGGTCCGGCTGTGGTCGTGAAAACTCGCGCCCCTCCGAATGCCGCTCCGGCGCATTGCGACATGACGGCGAACTCGCTCTCTCCTCTGAAGTAATCACCGATATACCCTTCAGCAAATAACTCGCCGATAAGGGCCGCAGCTTCGCTCTGAGGGGTGATGGGGTAGGCAATCATCACATCGCAGCTTGCCCGTCTCAAGGCTTCTTTGATGACCTCGCTACCGGTATAAAAAGACGGATTGCGAGGGGCTTCATGCATCATTTTCCATGCATCTGTGTAAGTCTGGCCCTTTTTATTCTGTGTCCCGATGTGGGATTTTGTTTCCGCCATGGACTCGGCCTCCTTTCAATCGTTAGAAGTGCTCCAAACCAGCTAGTTGGAAGCGCTCGTCTTAGCTGATGTCAGCCGTGGTTTAACGGTGCCTTTCAGTTTGCGAATCCACTCACCCAGCTTCAGGATTTTTTCCACTGAGGCGTCCCTGAAGGAGAGCATGGCGTCTTCATGTCCTGCTTGTGCGCACATCGCGACGGTATAGCATGACGTTCCGCCGCGTATAATCTTGAGGGATAAATTTGCCTGGTGGCAGTGCACGCCGATGAACATGCAGCAGTCGATCTTGTTGTGCCAGATCGTGAGATTTGGATGGTTAGGATTAATTTCGACTTCCGGATTGATCTTCGGGTATTTGGGGCGATAATCCGGCATTGGAATCAGCATCGGCTTTTGTCCGGGCTGCACGCACTCTTTCAATGTTTCGTAGAGTTTTCGGACGGCCGCGGCCTTCTTGGCCGCTTTTTCATTCCAGGCCCAGAGAACCAGGGGGCCTGGGAAAATGGTGGGCACCTGGGCCATGAGAAATTGACGTGCAGCTTCCTCGTAGGCTTTTTCTTCCGGAACGATGACGCCGTTGATATGTGCCTCGCCTGGATTTGGGAGATAAATCCCCATTGAGGCTGCGGCCGGTGGCAGGAAGTGTTCTGGGCCTGGTAACACGCGATACTGAGTCATTCGAACCTGCTCTCTTTTTGGGGTTAACAAACTTGGAGAAGGGACACCCTCGGTTAAAGCGTGGGGTCAAGTCACTCTATGCTTTCTCGATGTTTTTCTGCAACACAGCAGAAGGCCCACCTGGGGGAAATTAAGGGCCAGCGCGTGAGAAGGCACTTAGGTCTTTTGAACTACAGGGCTGATGCCTTCACAGGTAGCGCTAAGTGCGCATTATAGGTGGCAATCTTTTTAGTTGTCAATCTGACGAGCCGTGAGCGTGTTACCTGCTGCTGGGTTTGAGGAGTGATGGTTTCGACGACTTGGTAGAGGGAATGTGGATGATTGCCAGGAGATGTACTATGCCGGAGATGATACGGCGGGGATTACTTGCTTGAAGGGGTGGACCTCGATGCGTTCGAAAACTCCATGAACTGTATAAGGGTCTTGTTGCGCGATCTGCGTGGCCTCGTCGAGAGAGTCCGCTTCAATTATGATCAGGCTACCCGCGAGGTCCGTGAAGGGGCCAGCAAGAAAGACTCTTCCCTGGCGGTTCAGAGGTTCCAGATTGGCCAGATGCGCCGCTCGGTGAATTTTGCGCTTGGCTTGCCCCTCAGGCCCATCAAAGCCGAGAATAACAAATTTCATTAGAATTCCTGTTATATGGCAGTTCCATCCAGAGGATGGCGATCCTTATACCCGCAAGAAACTTCATGCCACCATCGAATTTCCTCTTCACCGAATTTCCAGCAGAGGTACACGATTCTGCCTTCGAGTTTACAGGGAAAGTCGCAGAGTCCTAGATCAACGTCTTTGATGACGACTCCCAACTCGTGGATTGCCTGTAAGCTGCCACTGATTTCATGGAGTGCCCGAATGTATAGCGCACCGACCGGGCTACCACCTCCAGACGCGGCGTTCGCGCTGGCTTTGCTTACTTCATCTTTTGTGTTCGCAATCACGGTTTTAGCCCGGCGTATGGTGGCAAACCGTTGATTGAGTTGAGGAAGAAGTTCGTTGGCTTCGGCCAGCGTGAAAATGCGATCTGGTGTATCGTGATCTGATTTTGCCACAAATAGTCCTCGCGCGATCTTTAACATACTGGTTGTTGGGCTGCAACCAACGGCCGCACGGCTGGCTTCTGCTTCTATATGAGTCTATGAACAAGGCTAGGGGAGAGATGTGTTTCAAGAGGTTGAGGGGTTTAATTTGTTGACAATGAGAAGGCCGGACGCTAAAATCACAATAACTTCGCGATTCTGAAAAACGCATTCCTTCTGTGCATCAGCTCCCGAACCCATTCCAATCGAAAAAATCCCAGGGTAGTTGAGTGTCGAGTGTGCAACAGTGGGTGACTTTCATCTCTGCAAATTTTCAATCAACAACGCCTTCATTTAACGCGATCCTGAAAGCGATCCTGCCATAAACAACCAACAGGTTGATATCTAGATAAATCATCTCCGCGAATTCGTTCATGAGTACTCAATCGTTTTTCTCATTTTGGGGAGCTATCGGGTTGAGAGCCTGATAGGGAAGAGGTATGACACAGGTTAAAGGGGAAGTTATGCATCTCGCGGAACTCAAACAGAAGTCGATTGCCGACCTGAATGAGGTGGCGCGGGATTTAAAAATCGAGGGTGCGGCAAACCTTCGGAAACAAGAGCTCATTTTTGCCATCCTGCAGGCGCAGACTGAAAAGAACGGCGTCGTGTTCGGTGAAGGTGTGTTGGAGACCTTGCCGGACGGCTTTGGATTCCTTCGAGCGCCAGACTCCAACTATCTGCCGGGGCCTGACGACATTTATATTTCTCCGTCACAGATTCGCCGATTTAATCTCAGAACCGGGGATATTGTGTCGGGCCAGATCCGGCCACCGAAAGAGAGTGAGCGCTACTTCGCCTTGCTCAAAGTGGAAAAAGTCAACTATGAGGATCCGGAAGTCGCGCGCGACAAGATCCTATTCGACAATCTCACCCCGCTCTATCCCGAAGAACGTTTAAATCTGGAATTTGACCGGGAAGAATATTGCACGCGTGTTATGGATCTTACGACGCCGATCGGTAAGGGCCAGCGCGGTTTGATTGTCGCTGCGCCGCGAACCGGAAAAACCATGCTGCTGCAGGCGATCGCCCGAGCCATTCTGAAGAATCACAAGGAAGTCACCCTCATCGTTCTCTTGATCGATGAGCGCCCGGAAGAAGTCACTGATTGGCAGCGTCAGGTGAAAGCAGAAGTGATCAGTTCCACATTTGACGAGCCGGCTCAGCGCCATGCGCAGGTTGCGGAGATGGTGTTGGAGAAAGCCAAGCGGCTGGTTGAGCATAAAAAAGATGTGGTCATTCTGCTCGATAGCATCACCCGGTTGGCCAGGGCATACAACACCATTGCCCCTCCCAGCGGAAAGGTCCTGTCCGGCGGTCTGGATTCCAACGCCCTCCAGCGGCCAAAGCGGTTTTTCGGTGCGGCACGGAACATTGAAAACGGCGGCAGCTTGACCATCATGGCCACCGCGTTGATCGATACCGGCAGTCGCATGGACGATGTGATCTTTGAAGAATTCAAAGGCACCGGCAATATGGAAGTGCACCTGGATCGGCGTTTGGCCGACAAGCGGCTCTTCCCCGCGATTGATATCAGTCAATCCGGCACTCGCAAGGAAGAGCTGTTGGTCGACCGCGACCGCCTGAACAAAATGTGGATTCTGCGTAAGGTCTTGAGCCCGTTGGGCACCATGGAAGCCATGGAGTTCCTGATGGACAAGATCGGCGGGACCAAAACCAATCAGGAATTTTTGCAATCCATGAATCGGTAGGCGCCGCTTGCCAGTGCACATCACTCCAGTGTAAAGTCGTGCACCCTGACGAGCAGGACCAGTCAATGAATCTAGGTCAGTAGAGGAGCAGGTATGCAAAAGGGAATTCATCCAGTCTACCGTGAAGCTACCGTGCATTGTGCGTGCGGGAACACGTTCAAGACGAGATCCACGATCGGGGACATCAAGGTCGACATTTGCGCAGGATGCCATCCGTTCTTTACGGGAACTCAGAAGATCGTCGATACGGAAGGGCGTGTCGAACGGTTCAAAAAGAAGTACGCCAAAAAAGACAAGTAGGCCTCAGTCAGGACATCATGGAGACCCTGCTTCCTTTTGGGGCAGGGTCTTTTGTTTTTGGGGCTTCACGGCTAAGGCGGGAATGGGCGAGACATGGAAGATGGGCTGATTAAGAAGTGGGAAGGGATGGCGGCGCGCTACCAGGAGCTGACGAATCAGCTTATGGATCCGATTGTCCTGAATCAGCCGGGTATGATTCACAAGCTCAATAAAGAGCGAACGGAGTTAGAGGAGCCTGCTCAGCAGTTCGCTGCCTATTCCCAAGCCCAGAAACAACTCGACGAAGTGACATCAATGCTGCTGGATTCCTCTACCGGCTCGGATATGAAGCAGCTCTTTGCGGAAGAACGCGAACATTTGACCCAACAGTTGTTGGAGATCGAAGCTCGAGCCAAGGACTTTCTGACTCCGAAGGATCCCCGTGATGAGAAAAATGTGTTTCTTGAAATCCGGGCTGGAACGGGGGGGGACGAGGCGGCCTTGTTTGCCGGAGATCTCTTCCGGATGTATCTCAAATACGCGGAACGCAACCGCCTTCGCCTGGAGGTGGTCGACGCCTCCGAGACCGGAATCGGCGGCTACCGCGAAGTGATTGCTCTGCTGGAGGGAAAAGGCGCCTACGGCCGTCTGCGTTATGAAAGTGGCGTGCACCGGGTGCAGCGCGTTCCCACCACGGAAGCCAGCGGAAGAATTCACACGTCTACGGTTACGGTGGCGGTCATGCCGGAAGTAGACGAGGTGGATGTGCACATTGACCCGAAAGATTTGCGTATCGATACATTTTGTTCCTCCGGCGCTGGCGGACAAAGTGTTAATACGACGTATTCGGCCGTCCGCATCACGCACATTCCGACCGGAGTTGTCGTCAGCTGTCAGGACGAGCGATCACAGCTCAAAAACCGGACCAAAGCCATGCGAACGTTGCGGGCTCGTATCGTTGATGCTGAGCGGGAAAAGCAGGAGGCGGCCATTGCGCAAGATCGTAAGTCGCAGGTCGGGACCGGTGACCGGAGTGAGAAAATCCGCACGTACAATTTCCCCCAAAATCGTGTGACCGACCACCGCATTGGGCTGACCGTTCACAAGCTTGATCAGGTGCTGACGGGTGATCTGGAAGAGATTGTGCAGGCGCTCCGGGCGCATTACGAACATCTGGCCAGCCTGGAAACAAAATGAGTCAGCAGCAGTTCGCCAGCATCGCCTGTCCCGTAACGAGTCTCGGGGCTCTTCTGGGGGAATCGGAATGCCGCCTGGAGGCCGCCGGCATCGACCAGCCTGTGTTGGAGACCGCCTGGTTGGTGGAACATGTGCTGAGCCTATCGCCGCTCATGCAGCGAGTCAACGCAGAGCAGCCGATAACCTCGGTAGAATGCGAGCGCCTACGGGCGCTGATTACACGGCGCGCCAATCGTGAACCGTTGCAGTATCTGCTTGGCACGCAGGAGTTTTACGGACGGGATTTTTGTGTCACGCCGTCGGTTCTCATCCCCCGTCCTGAGAGTGCGTTGCTGGTTGATGAGGCAGTCCGTCGGTGCGCGCAGAGTTCCGACGCGACGGTTGTGGATGTGGGGACAGGATCAGGTTGTTTGGCTGTGTCCGTGGCATTGGCTCTGCCGAAGGCGCGGGTATTGGCGATCGACGCTTCAGCTGAGGCCTTAGCGGTCGCGCGAGGCAACATGACGCAATACGGGCTAGATGCGCGTATCTCCTGTTTCCATGGAGACTTGCTGGCTCCGATCGCCGAGGGACGTTTGGCGAATCAGATAGACGTCATTCTTTCCAATCCTCCCTATATCGCGGACAGGGATATCGCTGCTCTTCAACCGGAGGTAAGAGATTTCGAGCCGCGGTTGGCATTGGCGGGAGGCAGTGATGGGATGGAGGTGCATCGCCGGCTACTCGAGCAGGCTCCGGTGTATTTAAAGCCAGGGGGCGTCCTTCTCATGGAAGTGGGGCTCGGCCAAGCGGCTACTGTCTGTCGGCAGGCTGAGGAACGTGGGCGGCTTCACGCCTATGCGGTGTTGCGGGATCAAGGCGGAATTGACCGCGTGGTCTGTTTCGAGAAAAAAGAGGCGACCTCATGGCCCTTCCGCGATGATGTTCGCAGGCAAGCGGTAGAGGATCGACCGATTCGCTGAAACCGATGGATCAAATTCTTATTCAAGGTGGCCGCCGCCTCCAAGGCGAAGTCCGCACCAGCGGGGCGAAGAACGCCGCGTTGCCGATCCTTGCCTCCACCATTCTCGGCGGCGGGGAATGTGTGTTGTCGAATATGCCGCGGGTGGTCGATGTGCTGACGATGGGGAAGTTGCTCAGCATGTTGGGCATTGCGGTCACCCAAGAAGGTGATCGCACAGTGGTGCAGGCCCGCACCGTGGCTTCCACCGAGGCGCCCTACGATCTCGTCCGAACCATGCGTGCGTCGGTGTTAGTATTGGGTCCGCTGGTGGCTCGCTTGGGCGAGGCCAAGGTTTCGCTTCCCGGCGGCTGTGCGATCGGCTCTCGGCCGGTGAATTTTCATTTGGCAGGCCTTGAGAAAATGGGAGCTACGGTTGAAATCGAGCATGGGTATATCAAGGCGACGGCGCGTCGCTTGAAAGGATGCCGAATCTATTTCGATACCCCCACCGTGACGGGCACCGAGAATCTCATGATGGCGGCCGTGCTGGCAGAGGGCACCACGGTGCTCGAAAATGCGGCGAAAGAGCCTGAGATCAGCGATCTGGCGGCGTTCCTCGTCAAGCGCGGTGCGCGTATTGCCGGTGCAGGAACGGACATGATTGCGATCGAGGGCGTGACGGAGTTGAATGGCGCCGACCATGAAGTCATTCCCGACCGCATCGAAGCCGGAACCTATCTTGTGGCCGGGGCTATTACCGGCGGGGAAGTGGTGATAGATCGTTGCCGTCCTGAGCACATGGAACCTTTATTGATGAAACTGCGGGAAAGCGGCGTGGACCTGGTGGAGGAAAAGGAACGCGTTCATCTCAAGGTGCCCGGGCGATTGAAAGGGACGAATGTTCGGACCAGCCCGCATCCCGGATTCCCCACCGATATGCAGGCGCAGTTTGTGGCCCTGATGGCGGTGGCCGAAGGGACCAGCGTAGTCACGGAAACCATTTTCGAGAGCCGGTTCATGCATGTGGAAGAATTGCGTCGCATGGGGGCGGATATACGCGTCGAGGGCAATCGAGTGGTAATTACAGGCAAGGAACGATTGACGGGCGCGCCGGTGATGGCCTCGGACCTTCGAGCCAGCGCGGGCCTCATCGTGGCCGGCCTCGCCGCAGAAGGCATCACGGAAGTGTCCCGGGTGTATCACCTCGATCGAGGCTATGAACGGCTGGAAGAGAAACTCCGGACCTTGGGGGCCAGCATCGAGCGGAGAAAGGGAACGTGAACGTGAAGGCGAGGAGACCGCAAGACGAAAAGCCGAAAGGACTCACGATTGCGCTGTCAAAAGGGAAATTGTTGGGGCCGGTCCTCCATCTTCTGAAAGAGGCTGGCTACTATAGCCACGGTTTGTCCGTGGAAAGCCGAAAGTTGGTCTTTGACTGTGCCGCCAACGATGCGACCTTTTTGATCGTGAGGCCGACCGATGTGCCGACGTATGTCGAACATGGAGCGGCGGATGTCGGCGTGGTGGGGAAAGACGTCTTGTTGGAGCAGGGTAGCGATGTCTATGAGCCGTTGGATTTGAAGGTGGGAGCGTGTAGAATCTCGGTCGCTGCGTTACAGGGACAGCCGTCACCGGACCGGTGGTCATCGAAGATCCGGGTGGCGACGAAGTATCCCAACGTCACCGAGCGCTACTTCAATCAGCGCGGAATGCCGGTCGAAATTGTCAAGCTATACGGGTCAATAGAGCTTGCCCCGATCGTTGGACTCGCGGATCGAATTGTCGATCTGGTTGAGACGGGCAGTACCTTGAAGGCCCATGATCTGGCAGAGGTGGAGGTGATTGCCCACTCCACCGCCCGATTGATCGTCAATCGGGCCAGCCTTAAATTGCACCATGAACCGTTACAGGTGTTGATCGATCGGCTGCGAAGAGCTGTGGCTGCGGAGTAGCGCAGTCAACCTAATCCCACGCAGGCAGTCGTGGGTTTTCCCATGAAGCGGCGTCCCATACAGGCGGCGCAGCGGCAGGACGGATGTCATGACCATTCTCGCGAGTACCGATCGAGCCTTCGCCAAAGCGTTACGAAAAATCGCGACTCGCTCGAGTTCGCAAGCGGCGAGCGTCGAGAAAAGTGTGCGCGCGATCCTTCGGGCGGTGGAGAAAGGCGGAGATCGTGCGGTGCTGCGGTACACCAAGAAGTTCGATCGGCTATCCGTAACGCCTGATCAGATCCGTGTGACACCGGAAGAAATCAAGGACGCCTATTACCACATTCGAAAAGATGAGGGCGATTCACTTCGGTACGCGGCGCATCGAGTGCGGCAGTTTCACGAACGTCAGCGCACCAAAACCTGGATGTATCAAGAGGAGAACGCCACGCTTGGCCAGATGGTCACGTCGCTTGATGCCGTCGGAGTGTATGTGCCCGGAGGCAAAGCCGTCTATCCTTCCTCGGTGCTGATGTGCGCAATTCCTGCGAAGGTGGCCGGGGTTCGACGCATCGTCATGTGCACGCCCACGCCGAAGGGTGAGATTAATCCCTATCTGCTGGTCGCCGCAGATATTGCCGGTGTCGACGAAATTTATCGGGTCGGTGGAGTACAGGCGATCGCCGCGATGGCATTCGGGACCAAGACCATCGCCAAAGTGGATAAAATCGTCGGGCCTGGAAATATGTATGTTGCGACGGCAAAACGGCTCCTGTATGGCACCGTCGGTATCGATATGGTGGCCGGGCCTAGCGAGTTGCTGGTAGTCGCGGATGACGAGGCGAAGCCGGCGCACGTGGCAGCCGATTTGTTGTGCGAGGCGGAACATGACGAAGATGCGCAGGTCTATCTGGTGACCACTTCGGCATCGCTTGCTACAGCGGTCGTGCGCTTGATTCAGACCCAGCTGAAGGGCTTGCAGCGAGAAAAAATTGCGGCCAAATCGATTGCGCGGCATTTTGTCGCCTTCGTCGTTCCCACCATGGATGAAGCCATTCAGGTGGCGAACGAAATTGCGCCCGAACATTTGACCTTGTCGGTCGATCGTCCGTTCGATTATCTGGAGCAGATTCGCCATGCCGGCGCGCTGTTTCTGGGGCGCTACACGCCGCCTGCCGTGGCTGATTATGTGGCCGGCCCGAACCATGTGCTGCCGACCGGAGCGACCGCGCGTTTCTTTTCTCCGTTGTCGGTCAACGACTACGTGAAGGTTAGCAACATCGTGCATTACACCAGGGAAGAATTGACGAAAGCCAAGGATCATATCGTCAGACTGGCGCATATCGAAGGCTTCGATGCGCACGCCAAATCAGCTCAAAGCAGGTTTTCATGAAAAACACGGGAGCTCCCAGACAAGCCTCGCTGCATCGCGCCACCAAAGAAACCGATATCCGTGTCGAATGGAGCCTGGACGGTACAGGCCAGGGGAAGATTCATACGTCCATCCGGTTTTTTGACCATATGTTGGATCTGTTAGCCAAACATGGGTTTTTTGATCTCACGGTGCAGGCCAAGGGTGATGTCGACATCGACGAGCATCATACGGTGGAAGATGTCGGGATCGTCATGGGCAAGGCCCTGCAGCAGGCATTGGGAGAAAAGGCGGGGATCAAGCGATTCGGGTGGGCTTCGGTGCCTCTGGACGAAACCCTTGCGCAGGTCACGGTGGATCTCAGCGGCCGGCCCTATCTGGTCTATAACGTGAGTTTGCCGGACCGGAAGATTAAGACCTTCGACTTGGGTCTCTTCGAGGATTTTTTCCAAGCCTTCGTCACCCATGGCGGGCTCAACCTCCACGTGAACCTTCAATATGGGCGCAATCCACACCACATCATGGAAGCCATCTTCAAGGCGTTGGCTCGGGCGCTGGATCAAGCCACCATGCCGGAAGAGCGGCTGTCAGGAGCGGTTCTCTCGACGAAGGGAAGCCTCTAGACGGAATCTCGTGGGGGACGGGGATCTCTAGCTCCCGTCACCGTTCGTCTGTGAATGCGACATGATTGCCATCATTGATTACGGTATGGGTAACTTGCGCAGTGTCTCCAAGGCCTTTGAGGCCGTGGGGCATCAGGCTGTGGTCACGCGCGATGCCCGCGTCATCGCAGATGCCAGCCATGTGGTGTTACCGGGTGTGGGAGCATTTGGGGACTGCATGGCAAATCTGGAGCGCTATGAGTTGATTGTGCCGATCCACCACGCCATACAATCCGGCAAACCCTTTTTGGGCATCTGTCTGGGGTTGCAACTGCTCTTCACAGAGAGTGAAGAATTCGGGACGCACAAGGGGCTGGGAATTATTCCCGGCCGTGTGAAGAAGTTTGTGTTGGATTCCTCATTGAAGGTGCCGCATATGGGGTGGAACGATATTCAGATCATGCGATCTGCACCCCCGTTCGCGGGGATCACGACAGGCAGTTATTGTTATTTCGTGCACTCCTATTATGTTGAACCTGCCGATCCCTCGGTAGTTGCGACCGTGACCGAGTATGGCGCGCCATTCGCATCCGCTGTGTGGAAGGACAACGTTGTCGCCTGCCAGTTTCATCCCGAGAAGAGTCAGGCAGTCGGTCTTCAGGTGATCAAGAACTTTGGTGCCTGGTCGTGAGTGCCCTGGTTTCTCGAGTCCTCTTGGTTCTGGTGGCCGTGGCTCTGACGACAGCGTGCAGCGGAACCAAGGTCACGACGAAGACCTCTGCCCAAGCCGGAAAGTACCAGGTACGCAAGATTGCGATCATTCCCTTTGAAACGATGGCCACCCCTCAGGTGATAGAAACGAGCGGGCCGTCCTTCCCTGCGCCGGCGGGAGTCCGGCGGTCTGACATGGCGGTGGACGTTTCTCCAACGTCCGATCAGGCGGTTCGGCAAACACATCTGGTGCCGCCTGGTGTGAGCGAGAAAATCACCGATCTGATGTGGGCGAAGTTGAAGGTCAAGCCTGGGTTGCAAGTCATTTCTCCTCAGGACGCGATCGAGGTGGCGCGAGACCTTTCGAGAGCAGCCGTGTCCGTCGAGACCATTTCGGCTCATAAAATTGCTCAACGCCTCAAGGCGGATGCGGCGCTCAGCGGTAAGGTGCTGGTCTATCAAGAGCGTGTTGGTAGCCGGCTGGGGGCGGATCCTCCCGCTGCCGTCGGATTTGAAGTGAAATTGGTGGCCCCAGATGGGATGGTTTTGTGGGAAGGTAACTACTATGAAAGGCAGCGGCCGATGACGGAGGATGTTCTCGGTTTTTTTCAGCGGTATGGAACGTTCGTGACGGCTGAAGAGTTGGCGGCCTATGGGGCGACCGAATTAGCGGACGTGTTTCCATTCGGCGGCGCAGCGGGTGAAGGGAAATAGCGGGTGAGGGAACAGGTGCGGGCATGCGTGTAATTCCGGCGATCGATCTGAAAGATGGCCGCTGTGTGCGGCTGCGACAGGGGGATATGGCAGCGGAAACCGTCTATTCCGAAGACGTGCCATCCGTCGCGAAACGCTGGCAGGAGCAGGGGGCAGCTCTCATTCACATCGTCGACCTCAACGGCGCTGTTGATGGAGAGCCGAAGAACCTCTCGCAGATCGAAGCCGCGATGAAGGCAGTGAGCGTGAAAGTGCAGGTTGGGGGCGGGATCCGCACGATTGAGACGGTTCGAACATATCTCCGGGCGGGAGTGGCGAGAGTTGTCCTGGGGACGGCTGCCCT
>WBZN01000555.1_pt1 | contig 27875 bp, 26 predicted proteins | sample 5204281 | NCBI WGS metagenome assembly WBZN01 (sample SAMN12344347, study PRJNA552823) | activated sludge metagenome | biome: Activated sludge suspended growth; feature: Nitrification reactor; material: Wastewater; isolation source: activated sludge from nitrification reactor of wastewater... | reverse complement strand
CATCCGCGTGCTGGTGGAGGAGTTGGGAAGGGAGGTGGGGTAGGTCGTGAGCAGATTGACTTTTCCATCTTATTCTACCATGGATATAAAGTCGGGGGTGGAGGTGCTAAAACAATCAGAAATAGTTGTGGCCCAGGGGCCGAATTCAGGCCGTGAAGGGGCAGAGTACGACGTTGTAGTTCCATTTCTCAAATGGGCGGGGGGTAAGCGTTGGCTAACGACAGCGCACCCAGAATTATTGCCGGCGAAGTTTGATCGCTATATCGAGCCGTTCTTGGGTAGCGGCGCGGTATTTTTCCACCTTAAGCCGAAAAAAGCCCTCCTCGCGGACTACAACGCAGAGCTAATTAATGCTTATGAGCAATTGAAGAGCAATTGGCGGCGCGTTGCACAAGCCTTGGTGCGGCACCAGCGGAACCACAGTGAAGAGTACTACTATCGAGTTCGCGCATGTAAGCGACGCGTGGATCATGAGAAGGCTGCACAGTTCATCTATCTGAATCGCGTCTGTTGGAACGGCTTGTATCGGGTGAACTTGCGTGGCGAATTCAACGTGCCAATTGGCACAAAAACATCTGTTCTCTTGCCGACAGACAACTTCCAGAGAACATCGGAGCTTCTGAAGTCTTCAAGATTGGTAGTTTCTGACTTTGAGCCAATTCTCGACCGCGCAAATGCAGGTGACTTTGTCTTTATTGATCCGCCGTACGTCACGCGCCACAACTTGAATGGGTTCGTTAAGTACAATGACAAGCTATTTCTCTGGACTGACCAAGAGCGACTTTGTTCGGCGATTGAGCGCGCCTCAAGCCGTGGCGCGATGATTTTGATCACCAACGCCAATCACGAATCAATTCGCGCATTGTATCGACGTGTGGGGAAGCAAGTTATCCTCAGACGACAGTCTGTGCTCGCAGCAGATTCCGCGAACCGGAGCGAGACAACTGAAGTCGCGGTGATCATCAACTACGAGATCGGAAGGGGACAGAAAAATGACTCCGGCAGATTTGGCCAGGGCCCTGCAAGGCGCTCGATTTCCAATCCTGTCTGATGTAGTTGCTGTATCGTGGTCCAATTGGCGAGAGGCGACCAAGGAGGTCTTTGTAGTCCTCTTTTTCAGCCTCATGCCCCTCTGGCTGGGATTGGTCATTGTCATGATATCAGCCACAACGTGGGACATCACAAACTTCCTAGGACGATTTGCGTCGAGTTCGGATCTCGGAATCCTCGCCGCTTCGCTTTTGGGCCCATTGCTCTACATGATGTTTCGTGACGAAGACAAACCCACTGGCGACAAGTTCGTTCGCTTTCCGAGCGGGCTGTGGCTCGTATTGATCATGATTGCATGTTGTATTGTGGCAACTGCGATCTACAGTCTAACCTACCTATCTGAAACCGTAGTGCTTCGTGACAACCAAGGCGCAGTCATCGAGCTGGTCAATTCCAGGCGCGTGGCTGCCGTTTCGTGGGTTTTGTTTTCAGTTGCTATTGTTGTCACTCTCATCGCGTGCGCCATTCGAAATTCGCTGGAAAACCAAGCGCCTCGTATGATGAGTGCCGATACGCAGAGTTATGTAGATCAGCTGGCGGCACAGGTCGGGCCTGTGCAGGAGAAGCGGGCGTGAGCGCAATTTTCACTCTGCCTCCCGATCCAGATCCATTCTCGAAGACCATTCGGGCAATTAGGATCAGGCAACCTATCGGCGATATCTATCTCGCCTCAATTGACCATGGCTTGCTACAGAAGATTACATTTTTTGATGTCCGACGCGTCCTTCGCGAGCAGCGCGACGTAGAGGCATATTTGGGCATTCAGCGCCCTCTTGACGACGCGCGAGTCACAGATCTTCAGAAATACGTAAACTTTGTGGACGCCACATTCCCAACTGCAGTTATACTCGCGATCGATGAAAGCGAATGCATATCCTATGATGAAGACAGTTTGTCTCTCACGCTGTCCAATACACGAGCGGGGAACGAGAGACCCGATATTGCAATCTCGGGCCTGTGTAGGGTGATTGATGGCCAGCACCGTATCGCCGGTCTTGAGACATTTAGCGGAGAGAAATTTGAGGTGATGGCTGCGATCTTCGTGGGGATCGACATCGCCGATCAAGCATATATATTTGCGACGGTAAATCTTGAGCAAACGAAGGTCAGAAAGAGCTTGGCATTCGACTTGTTCGAACTGGCAAGGACTCGGAGTCCATACAAGACTTGCCACAATGTTGCCGTTGGCCTTGATAGTATAAATGGGAGCCCCTTCTACCAACGGATAAAGAGGTTGGGAACGGCAACCCCAGGGCGCGAGAGAGAAACAATAAATCAGTCGACATTTGTGGATGCGCTAATTGGCTACATCTCGCCTGATCCAAAGCGGGATCGCGACGTAATACTGCGCGGGCAGACGCCAGAGCGCGCTGATTCTGATACCCTGAAGCGGTTCTGCTTTCGCAACATGTTTATCGATGGAGACGACGTCAAGATCGGGCGCGTCGTGAACAATTACTTTGATGCAGTGCGCGGAAGATGGCCGCGAGCGTGGGATGATTTTTCACAAGGTGCAATGCTAAACAAGACCAATGGATTTCGCGCCCTGATGGGTGCACTGGGCCGAATCTATACTCACCTTGCCTCACCTGGAGAAATGGTTGACACAGATAGATTCCGATCGATGTTTGATCGTTCAAAGTTCAAGGATGAGGATTTTAACACTGACAACTTCAAGCCTGGCACCAGTGGTGAAGTAAAACTCCGAAATGAGTTAATCGAACAAATACTCCGACAATAAATTGATTCACTAGCCGAGATCATCTTCGGACGTTGCGTTTCGCTCTCAGACTCTACCCCGGCACTCGCGCCTCATCCTGCAACGCCGCCACCGCCTCCTTCACCGCCATCACCTTCTGCCCCTCGGCGCCCAGCCGCCGCACGGCCACCGTGCCGGCTTCCTGGTCGCGTTTGCCGACGGCGAGGATGAGGGGGATCTTGGCGAGGGAGTGCTCGCGGACCTTGTAGTTGATCTTCTCGTTGCGCAAATCGAGCTCGGTGCGCAGGCCGGCTTCCTTCAGCGCCGCGTTCACCTCCTTGGCGTAGTCGTCGGCGTCGGAGACGATGGAGCAGATGACCGCCTGTTGCGGGGCGAGCCACAGGGGGAGGTGCCCGGCGGTGTTCTCGATCAATATGCCGATGAAGCGCTCGAGGGAGCCGAGGATCGCGCGGTGCAGCATCACCGGGCGCTTCTTCTGGCCGTCCTCGGCCACGTAATTGGCGTCGAGGCGCTCGGGCAGCACGAAATCGGTTTGGAGGGTACCGCATTGCCAGGTGCGGCCGATCGTGTCCTTCAAATGGAATTCGAGCTTCGGCCCGTAGAAGGCGCCTTCGCCGGGCGCCATCTCATAGGGGTGGTTGGTCGCCTCGATGGCGGCCCGCAATTGCGCCTCGGCCTCGTCCCAGATCTGGTCGGTACCGGCGCGCTTCGCCGGGCGGTCGGCGAACTTGATCTTCACCTCGTCGAAGCCGAGATCGTGATAGATGCCGAACAGCAGGCGGCAGAATTTCAGGCTCTCCTCGCGCACCTGCTCCGGCGTGCAGAAGATGTGCGCGTCGTCCTGGGTGAAATTGCGCACGCGCATGATGCCGTGGAGGGCGCCGCCCGGCTCGAAGCGGTGGCAGGAGCCGAACTCCGCCATGCGGATCGGCAGATCGCGGTAGCTCTTCAGGCCCTGGTTGAAGATCTGCACATGGCAGGGGCAGTTCATGGGTTTGAGCGCGAAGATACGGTCGTCGGGGTGGCCGGCGAAATGCTGGATGCCTTCCTCGTTCTCGGCCAGGTACATGTTCTCGCGGAACTTCTCCCAATGGCCGGAAGCCTCCCACAGCTTGCGGTCGACCAGCTGCGGCGTCTTCACCTCGACATAGTCGGCGTCGTCGAGGCGCTTGCGCACGAAATTCTCGAGATTGCGATAGAGCGTCCAGCCCTTCGGGTGCCAGAACACCATGCCGGCCGCCTCTTCCTGCTGATGGAAGAGGTTCATCTCGCGCCCCAGGCGCCGGTGGTCGCGCTTCTCGGCCTCCTCGAGCTGGTGGAGATGCTCCTTCAGCTGCTTCTCGTCGGCGAAGCAGGCGCCGTAGATGCGCTGCAGCTGCGGGTTCTTGGCATCGCCGCGCCAATAGGCGCCGCTGAGCTTCATCAGCTTGAAGGCCTTGCCGAGCTTGCCCGTGGAGGGCAGATGCGGGCCGGTGCACATGTCCAGCCACTTGCCCTGGCGGTAGATCGAAATCTCCTCGTCTTCCGGGATCTCAGTCACCCATTCGGCCTTGAAGCTCTCGCCCTGCTGTTTGAACCAGGCGACGGCCTCGTCGCGCGTCCACACCTCGCGCGTGATCCGCTCGTCGCGGTCGACGATCTCGCGCATCTTCGCCTCGATCTTCTCGAAATCGGCGGGGGTGAAGGGTTCGGCGCGGTGGAAGTCGTAGTAGAAGCCCGTCTCCGTCGCCGGGCCGAAGGTGATCTGCGTGCCGGGGAAGAGTTCCTGCACCGCTTCGGCCAGAACGTGCGCCGCGTCGTGTCGCAGCAGCTCCAGCGCGTCGGGGTGGGTCCTGGTGACGATCTCCAGCTTGGCGTCTTCCTGGATGTGGTGGCTGAGGTCCTTCACCACCCCGTTCAGCTTGACGGCGAGGGCGGCCTTGGCGAGGCCGGGGCCGATCGCGGCGGCCACATCGGCCCCGGTAACGGGCAAGGGAAACTGGCGCTGGCTGCCATCGGGCAGCGTGATCGTCGGCATGAGGAGTCTACGCTTTGAAAAGGTTGCGGAATTGGCCGGAATCCGGCGCGTGGCGGCACTGTTAGGGAAGTGCTGCGGGGTGTCAAGGTAACCCCCTCCCCCGGAACGGGGGAGGGCTGGGGAGGGGGCAGCCGCGTTTCAGCCTGTGGGACTCTTCGCTCGCTGCCCCCACCCTAACCCTCCCCCGTTCCGGGGGAGGGGATTCTGCTCAGGCGGTCGGAGCGGCGCCGGTCGGCCTACTCCGCCGCCCGTCTAGTCTGCGGCAGGGGCTTGCGATAGACCCAGACGCTGGCGGGGGGGAGGTTCTGCAGGACGCGATCTCCCACGTTACCTTCAATACCGTGCAGGCGGCGCGGGATGGGCGAGAACAGGCTGTAGGTGAACTGGATCAGCGGCGCGCCGGGCTCCAGGCAGGCCAGAGCCTGGGCGGTGATGCGGTACTGGATCGTGCGCTTCATGGAGATGAGCGGCAGGGACGAGACGACGGCCTTCACGTGGTCGACGCCCTCGCGGCGCAGCAATGGCTGCAGCTGCATGGCGTCGCCCAGGACCACGCGCACGCCGGGGTAACGCTCCTGCAAAATGTGATGCAGCGTCGGGTCGCGCTCGACCACGATCAGCTTGTCGCGGGCGAGGCCGGACTCGAGGATCGCCCGGGTGACCGAGCCGGTGCCGCCGCCCAGCTCCACCACCCAGCCGGGGCCGCGCGGAATCTGCCGCGCCATGGCGGCGGCCAGCTCCGGCGACGACACCGCCACCGCGCCGATCTTGCGCGGGTTCTTCAGCCACAGCTTAAACAGCAGGCGGGATTCAGCGAACATGCCAGACATTGGACCCTACCGGGCGCCGGTGAAGCGATTTACCCATTTTTAACATGCGCCTTTCACCGCCCGCTCTCAATGGGGAAAACGCTGTTCTTTGCGGGAATTAGGGCGAAAGTGAGGCCGGTCACGGCGGCTTGCTCGCCCTCCCTCGGCACGGGGGAGGGAGGGGTGGGGGCAGCGCGTGAAGACTGCTGTCGGCGGAAACGCGGCTTCCCCCTCCCTGACCCTCCCCCTGAAGGGGGAGGGAGTCAGACTCGAGTGAGACGCCGGCTCACGCGCCGGTCAGCAGCACCACCTTGCCGGTGGATTTGCGGGTCTGCACCAGCTCCAGGGCTTCGCGGAAATCGGCGAGGTCGAGGCGGTGGGAGACCAGCGGCTTCAACTGTCCCGCCTCGACCATGCGGTCCAGGGCGGCGAAGGCCCTGGCGGTCAGGTCCGGCCGGTGGCGGCGCCAGGAGCCGAAATAGAACCCCATCGCCGCGACGTTCTTCACCAGCAGGATGTTGGCCGGGATCTGCGGCACGCCGCCGCCGGCGAAACCGACGACGAGGATGCGGGCGTTCCAGTTGACGCAGCGGAGCGAGGCGTCGAATACCTCGCCGCCCACCGGGTCATAGACCACGTCGGCGCCGTCCTTCGCCCCGTTCGTGAGCTCGGCGGCCAGCGCCTTCACCCGGCTCCGGATGTCCTCGCTCTTGTAGTCGATGGTGCGATCGGCGCCGTGCCTGGCGGCGATGGCGCATTTGTCGGGACCGCCGGCGGTGGCGATCACCTTGGCGCCCAGCGCCTTGCCGATCTCCACCGCGGTCAGGCCGACGCCGCCGGCCGCGCCATGCACCAGCAGGATCTCCCCCGCCTGCAGCCGCGCCTGCTCGACCAGCGCCAGATAGGACGTGCCATAGACGATGGGGAAGCCGGCGCATTCCGCCATGTCGAGGCCCTTGGGCGCCGGATAGACCGCTTGCGCCTCGACCAGCGCAACTTCCGCGAAGGCGCCGGATTCGGAAATCGCCATCACCGCGTCGCCGGGCTTGCAGCCAGTCACGCTTGTGCCCACCGCCTCGACGAGTCCGGCCAGCTCGAAACCGGGGACGAAAGGCGGATCGTGCTTCACCTGGTATTTGCCGGCGCTGACCAGCAAGTCGGCGAAATTGAGTCCCGCGGCGACGACCCGTATGCGCACCTGGCCGGGCCCCGGCTGGCCCGGATCGGGCAGCTCGGTCAGGTGCAGCCCGTCGATTCCGGTCGGTTCGCGGCAGAGGATGGCGCGCATCAGGCGGCCGCGCTCCTAAAAGGCAAGCTCGTCGCTCGGCTTCAGATGGCCGGTGAGCGTGCCGGCCCAGTTGCGGATTTCCGGCGTCAGCAGCTCGGGATGCTTCGCCGCCTCCTCGTCGGTGAGGATGCCGAGATGGCGCAGCACCTGGCCCAGCGCCACTTCCGCCGCGCGGCCGGCGCCGTCCTCCGCCTTGATGCAGATGCCGAGGCCGAGCGAGGGAATCGCGGCGCAATAGACGCCCTCGGCGCCGGTCTTCACCGCCGCCTTGCCGGGGATCGCCTGCATCAGCTGGGTGCAATAGCGCCCGGTGCCGGCGACCATGAAGGGCTCGGCCATCATCGCCGCCAGGATGCGCTCGCAGGCCAGCGCGCGCTGCGGCGGCAGGTGATGCGGATCGGCCATCTGGGCGAAGGCGAAGGCGGTGTTGCCGAGCGGCATGGCGATGACCGGGATGCCGCAGCCGTCGATGCCGCGCGGCGCGTCGCCGAGCTCGCAGGCGGCCATCTGCTCGAGCACGCCCAGCAGGCGCTGCTGCACGGCATGCTCGTACTGGATATAGCCCTTGGTCTTCTCGCCCAGATGCAGGGCGGTGGTCAGGAACCCGGCATGCTTGCCGGAGCAGTTGTTGTACGCGCGGTTGGGCGCGATCCCGGCCTTCACCATCGCGTGCAGGCTGGGCTCGTGATAGGGCCAGTGCGCGCCGCATTCGAGGTCGTCGGGGGTGAGCCCGGCGCGCGCCAGCCAGGCGGTGACGCCCTCGACATGGCGCGGCTCGCCGCTATGCGACGCGGTGGCCAGCGCGATCTCCGCCGCGCTCAAGCCGAAGCGGTCGGCGGCGCCGCTCTCGACCAGCGGAATGGCCAGCAGCGGCTTGATCGCCGAACGGCCGTAGATCGGCTGCTCGATATCGCCCCAGCCATGCACCACGCCGCCATGCGGGTCGACCACGGCGATGCTGAGGCGGTGGCGGCTTTCCACCATCTGCCCGCGCCACACCTCCACCAGCACGGGCGAGGCGTCTTGCGGAATCTCGGTCCTGACCTCGCGGTCCATCGCGGCTGCTCCTGATCTGCGGCCGCACCTTGCCGCCGGACGGGGCGGGATGCAATACACTCCTGGCGGCACCCAATTGCCGGTCGCCGCGGCTGCATGTTGAAGGCAAATTTTCTGGAGACATTGCCCATGTTGCGTGAATTGGCCGCCATGCCGGACGAGATCGAAGCTCTGATCCGCCGGGTCCCCACGGAGAAGCTGGACTGGAAGCCGGCGAGCTGGGAGGGCATCCCGGGCGAGCGCTTCTCGGCGCTGGAGCAGGCCTGCCATCTGCGCGACATCGAGATCGACGGCTATCACCGGCGCTTCGGCCGCACCCTGACGGAAGACTTGCCCGACCTCGCCTCGATCGATTCCTACGTGCTGGCCGAGATGCGGGACTATGCGGGCGACGATGCCTTGCGCGCCCTGGTCGCCTTCCGCGTCGCGCGGGAGGAGACGGTGGCCATGCTGGAAAAACTGCGCCCGGCGGAATGGGAGCGCCGCGCCACCTTCGCCGAATATGGCGAGGTCTCGCTGCGCGGCCTGGCGCATATCCTCCGCAGCCACGATCTGCAGCACCTCTCCTGCCTGCACTGGCTGATGGCGAAGCTGGCGTAGAGGCGCGCCGGAAGCGGCGGCTTCAGCCCCCGTTCTTCAGGCCCCCCCCGTTCTTCAGGCCTTGGTGTAGTCGGGACCGCGGCGGGTCGGCAGGCCGTCCGCGAGTTCGAGCCAGGGAAGCTTCTCTTCGATCGCGACATGCAGGGTCGGCCGGAACGCCTCCGGCTGCTCCATCGCCGCGACGAAGAAATGCATCATCCCCGACATGCGCGCCGAGCGGAACGAAATGGGCGAGCCGCAGGTCGCGCAGAAGCTCCGCTCGACGCCGGGCGACGAGGTGTAGATGCGCGGCTTCCCGCCGGTCCAGCGCCATTGGCTGTCCGGCACGCCGATATAGGTCGTCATCGGCGCCGAACATTGCCGCCGGCAGCTTTCGCAATGGCAGTGCACGCAGGACGCCACCGGCAAATCCACCTCGAAGCGGATTGCGCCGCACAGGCAGTGACCACGCATCATCGCATCTCCTTGAGCCAGGAGGCCGCAGGCTAGCATGAAACGGCGGCGGAACCGGCGCGGGCGGCCAAGGCTTCCCAGCTTGCAAAGAGGGCGGAGGCTGGCCTAGCTTCCGCCCTCATGAGCGAACCCGCCACCCCCAGCGAGCCAAGACCCCCCGCTGAACCAAAGCCCTTGCGCGGCTATTTCGGCATCGGCGTCGAGGGCATCTCGAAGCCGATGAATCTGGGCGCCATCCTGCGCACGGCGCATGCCTTCCGCGCCAGCTTCGCCTTCGCCATCCAGCCGGCGCTGGATGTGGACGAATTGCTGCAATCCGACACCTCGATCGCCATCGAGAACATGCCGGTCAACGTCTATCCGACCCTGGCGCAGTTCACCCTGCCGATGGGCTGCCGGCTGATCGGGGTGGAGATCACCGACGACGCCATCGATTTGCCGAGCTTCAAGCACCCGACCGCCGCCGCCTATGTGCTGGGGGCGGAGCAGGATTCGCTGTCGCCGGAGCTGACCGAGCGCTGCGACTATGTCGTGAAGATCCCGACCCGGTTCTGCGTCAACGTCTCCGTGGCGGCCGCCATCGTGATGTACGACCGCATGGTGAGCCTCGGCCGCTTCGCCGAACGCCCGGTCCGTGTGGGCGGGCCGGTCACCCCGCTGGCGCAGCACAAGCGCGGCCTGCCGAAATGGAAGCAGAAGCGCCTGAAGCCGGCGTGACCCCGAGCCGGCGTGACGCAAGTCACGGACAGCATTCGGTTTTCCCCCTAACATCCTAGCGACGCTGGATTTTTACCGGCGTCTCGTGATACACGGCCGGTCTGCCGGTGGAGCCCATGAGAACATTTTCCTTGGCCTTGGCGTTTTGCGTGTCGGTCCCGCTGTTCCTGGCGGGCGGCGGCGCCGTTCGGGCCGAGGAGCTCGGCGCCTTCGGGGCCTGGTATGCAATGACGTCAGGCGAAGGCGGCGAGAAGCTGTGCTATGCGATCTCCGGGCCCCAGGTGTCGCTGGGCAAGATCCCGGAGCGCGGCGAGATCGGCGTGATGGTGACCCATCTTGACGGCGGCACGGTGCGGGACCAGGTCAGCGTGGCGCTCGGCTTCGAGCCGAGCAAGAGCAAGCCGACCAAGATCAAGGTCGATACCGGCGGCAACATCAACATGCGGCTGACCGACGGCGACCGGGTGTGGATCCGCGAAGCCAGCCTGGACCGCAAGCTGGTGGCGCAGATGAGGAAGGGCGACAACCTGGTCGTGACCGGGCTCAGCAGCAAGGGCGTCGCCTCGCAGGACACGTTTTCGCTGGAAGGCTTCTCCAAGGCCTATGAGGCGATCAGCGAAGCCTGCGGCGTGAAATAGAAAGAACGCGTTCGATTCATGGGTGCGATGGAACAGATCGAGCCGGCCGCGACGCCGGAACAGGGCGCGCTGCCGGCGGACGGCGGCGGGCGGGCGAACCTGATCGGCCTGTCGCGCGAGGAGCTGGCGGAGACCCTGGCCGCGATCGGCCAGCCGGCCTTCCGTGCCCGCCAGCTCTGGCACTGGATCTATCACCGCGGCGCCACCGATTTCGCCGCCATGAGCAGCCTGTCCAAGGATTTCCGCGCCGAGCTCGCCGCGCGCTTCACGCTCGCGCGGCCCGCCATCACCGTCGACCGCCAGTCCATCGACGGCACGCGCAAGTGGCTGCTGAAATTCGCCGACGGCCAGGAAGTGGAATCGGTGCATATTCCGGAGGAGGATCGTGGCACGCTCTGCGTTTCCTCCCAGGTCGGCTGCACCCTCACCTGCAAGTTCTGCCACACCGGCACCCAGCGCCTGGTGCGCAACCTGACCGCGCCGGAGATCGTCGCCCAGGTGATGAACGCGCGCGATCATCTGGGCGAATGGCCGAGCCCGCAGGAGGGCCGCCTGCTCTCCAACATCGTCATGATGGGCATGGGCGAGCCGCTCTACAATTTCGACAACGTGGCCAAGGCGCTGAAGATCGTCATGGACCACGAGGGCATCGCCATCTCGCGGCGCAAGATCACGCTCTCGACCGCCGGCGTGGTGCCGATGATCGAGCGCGCCGGCGCCGAGCTCGGCGTCATGCTGGCGATCTCGCTGCATGCCGTCACCGACGAATTGCGCGACCGGATCGTGCCGATCAACAAGAAGTATCCGATCGCCGAATTGCTGAAGGCCTGCCGCAACTATCCGGGCCTCAACAACGCGCGGCGCATCACCTTCGAATACGTGATGCTGAAGGACGTCAATGACAGCCCGGCCGATGCGCGCGCGCTGGTCAAGCTGCTGAAGAACATCCCGGCGAAGGTGAACCTCATTCCCTTCAATCCCTGGCCGGGCGCGCCGTTCGAGCGCTCGACGCCGGAGCGCATCGCCGCCTTCTCCGACATCGTGTTCAATGCCGGCTATGCCAGCCCCGTGCGCACCCCGCGCGGCGAGGACATCATGGCCGCCTGCGGCCAGCTGAAGAGCGACAGCGTGAAGCTGCGCCGCTCAGAGTTGGATAGGGCCGGGCAGGACGCGGAAGCCAAGCGCGCGGCGTCGTGACGATTTTGGCGCTCCGCCTCCCGCCTTTCTTCGCTTCCCCCCTCACCCCAACCCCTCTCCCACGAGGGGAGAGGGGCTCTGGCCTCGGGTACCGGCCAGCCGTGCTTGCTGCTTCAATCCTTCTGTCGCTGGCATCTGCGTTCCCCGCCTTCGCCGACACCGCCAATGACGACGTCAAGGCGATGACCGATGCCTGCGCCAAGCCGCCGACGCCGAACGACCAGGTGGTGGCCTGCACCCGGCTGATCGAGAGCCGCCTGCTGCAGGGAAAAGAGCTGGCCCAGGCCCTCTACCAGCGCGGCCTCGGCTATGCGGCGCTCGGGCAGTTCGACATCGCGATCCGCGATTTCGACCAGGCGCTGAAATTCGCGCCGGACGCCACCGATGCGCGCTTCAACCGCGGCGGCGCCTTTACCAAGCTCGGCAAGTGGAAGGACGCCCTGGCCGATTTCGACGCGCTGCTGCAGGCGGTGCCGAACGATCCCAACACGCTCTATGCCCGCGCCTGGGTCTATTCCCAGCTCGGCGAGGACGAAAAATCCATCGCCGATCTGGACGCGGTCCTGGCCCAGGCGCCGGACGATGCCGACGCGCTGGTGGATCGCGGCGGGCTCAACATCCGCGCCGGGCATTACGCCGCCGCGGCCAAGGATTTCTCGGCGCTGTTGAAGCTGGAGCCGCAATCGGCGGCGGCGGCCTATAACCGCGGCCGGGCCTATTACGTGGCCGGCGACTTCAAGAAGGCGGCGGCGGATTTCGCCCTGGCGCTGAAATTGCGCGCCGGCAATCCCTATGCCGCTTTGCGCGCCCATCTGGCCGCGGCGCGCGTCGCCGGCAAGTTCCCGAAGGACGATGCGGCGCTGAAGGCGGCGGCGGAGAAACTGGAGCCGGAAGTCTGGCCGCGGCCGCTGCTGGAGCTCTTCCTGGGCACCGGCACGCCGGAGGCCTTGCTGGCCGGCATCAACAAGCTGCCGCCGAACTTGCGGGCGCCGGTCCTGTGCGAGGCGAACTACTATCTCGGCGAGCGGGCGGCGATCCTCGGCGACAAGGCCGCCGCCGGCAAGTTCTACCAGGCCGCCGCCGACACCAAGGCGGCGACGCAGTTGGAATACATCGACGCCCGGAACGCGCTGAAGGCGAAGTAGGTTCACACTTCGTCATTGCCGGGCTTGACCCGGCAATCCAAATCCACTCCGCGGCAGCGTCACAAAACTTGGATCACCGGGTCTTCGCCCGGTGATGACGATGCAGAGGAGCGATCAATCCTCCCTGCGATGCACGTCGTGGGTGACGACGCCGAGGCCCTTGGGGCGCTCCAGCCAGGCCGGATGCTTCAGCGTCTCGCGGAGGTCGGCGAGGCCCGAATCCCAATGTTCGCGCATGGTGATGGGGCTGAACTCGAAATCCTTGTGCTGCGCCTCGTATTGCTTGTCGCGATAGATCAGGTGGATGACGTTGTAGACCTTGGAGCAGGCAAGGTCGCGCAAGGCGGCCAGCTCCGGATCGGCGGCCTTGTCCTCCGGCAGGGAATCGAGCGCGCGCTTCAGCGCCCGGCGCAGGCATTGCAGGTCGGTGGCGGCATCCGTCGCCATGCGGGTGCGGCTGGAGAAGCGGATATCCTTCTCGCGTTCGGTGACGTCGAGCAGGTTCTTTGGCAGCGGCCCCCGCGAGCTCCACAGATCGACCTGGAAGGCCAGGGTGTCGCGGCGCGGCGTATGGCCCAGCACCTCGGTCAGCGGCGTGTTGGAGACGAGGCCGCCATCCCAGTATTGCTTGCCGTCGATCTCGACCGCGGCGAAACCGGGCGGCAGCGCGCCGGAGGCCATGACATGTTCCGGTGTGATGGTCATCGACGCATTGTCGAAATAGGCGAAATTGCCGGTCTCGACCTCGACCGCGCCAACCGAAAGCCGCGTCTCGCGCGCATTGATGCGGTCGAAATCGACCAGCCGCTCGAGCGTCGCCTTCAGCGGCGCGGTATCGTAGAAGCTGGTGCCGGCTGCACCGCCGAAGGGCCACAGGAAGGGTGGCGGCATGCGCGGAACGAAGAAGCCTTCCTGGCCGCCCAGCAGCGCGCGGCCGGCGGCAAAGGCGCTCAAGCCCGTGCGCCCCGGGCCGTCGCCGGCGAGCGCCGCCATCCATTCCTCCACCGCCAGCGCCGGGGTCAGCGCCGAGCGGCAGATGGTGTCCCAGAATTCGGTCAGCCGTTGGAGGCGCAGGCCCGGCGCGTTGCCGGCCAGGATCGCCGCATTGACCGCGCCGATGGAAATGCCGGCGAACCAGTTGGGCAGGATGCCGGCCTCGTGCAAGCCTTCATAGACGCCGGCCTGATAAGAGCCGAGCGCCCCGCCGCCCTGGAGCACGAGGGCGACGGTTTCATAGGCGGGAAGATCGAAGGGCCTGGGCATGCGAAGAGCTTACACCAAGTCGGTGCGACACGCCGGTGACGATTGCGCGCGGGCATTCCCCCTCCCCCGGAACGGGGGAGGGACGGGGTGGGGGCAGCGCGCGAAGATTGTCGGGCAGCGGGGCGCGTCTGCCCCCTCCCTAACCCTCCCCCGTCCCGGTGGAGGGGGTTCCCTTGGGTGGAGAGATCAATGCCGGAAATGCCGCGTGCCGGTGAACACCATGGCGAGGCCGGCCTGGTCGGCGGCGGCGATCACCTCGTCGTCGCGCATCGACCCACCCGGCTGGATCACCGCGGTGGCGCCGGCTTCCGCCGCGGCGAGCAGGCCATCGGCGAAGGGGAAGAAGGCGTCGGAGGCGACGACCGAGCCTTTGGCCCAGCTCTGCGCGTCGCCGGCGGCCTTCGCCGCTGGGTTTGTTGAAGACGCGGCCTTCGCCGCTGGGTCTGTCTGAGACGCGGCTTTCGCCGCTGGGTCTGTCTGAGACGCGGCTTTCGCCGCTTCGGCGGCCTTCCAGGCGGCGATGCGCGAGGAATCGACGCGGCTCATCTGCCCGGCGCCGATGCCGACCGTCGCGCCATCCTTGGCATAGACGATGGCGTTGGACTTGACGTGCTTGGCGATTGTGAAGGCGAACAGCAAATCGGCGATCTCGCGCGCGCTGGGCGACCGCCGGGTGACGACCTTCAATTCGCTGGCATGGCTTTGCGCGGCGTCGCGGTCCTGCGCCAGGAACCCGCCGGCGAGGCTCTTGAAGGCGAGCCCGGCGCGCGACGGGTCGGGCAGGCCGCCGGTTTCCAGCAAACGCAGGTTCTTCTTGCCGCCCAGCACGGCGAGCGCCTCGGCCGAGAAGCCCGGCGCGATGATGACCTCGGAGAAGATGCGGCCGATCCGTTCCGCCGTCCTGCCGTCGAGCGGCCGGTTCACCGCGATGATGCCGCCGAAGGCGCTGACCGGGTCGCAGGCGAGGGCCCGCTCATAGGCGGCGGCGAGGTCGCCGCCGCCAGGGGAAGTCGCGCCGGCGCTGGCGACGCCGCAGGGATTGGCGTGCTTGATGATGGCTATGGCCGGATCGGCGAATTCGGCCACCAGCTCCCAGGCCGCGTCGGTGTCGTTCAGGTTGTTGTAGCTGAGCTCCTTGCCCTGCAACTGCCTGGCGGTGGCGAGGCCGGGCGTCGCGCCATCGGTGACGTAGAAGGCGGCGCGCTGATGCGGGTTCTCGCCATAGCGCAGCAGCGCCTGGCGCGTGCCGGCCAAGGTCATGCGCTCGGGGAAGGGCTCGCCCAGGTCCTGCGCCATCCATTGCGCGATCGCGGAATCATAGGCGGCGGTGCGGGCGAAGGCCTTGCGCGCCAGGCGGCGGCGGAAATCCAGGCAGGAGGCGCCGTTGTGCGTGGTCAGCTCCTGCTTCAGATCGGCGTAGTCGCCGGGCTCCACCACCACGGTGACGAAGTCGTGGTTCTTGGCGGCGGCGCGGATCATCGCCGGCCCGCCGACGTCGATGTTCTCGACGATGGTGTCGCGGTCGGCGCCCTTGGCCACCGTCGCCTCGAAGGGATAGAGGTTGACCACCAGCAGGTCGATGTCGGCGATGCCGTGGGCGGATTGCGCCGCCACGTGTTCCGGCAGGTCGCGCCGCGCCAGCAGCCCGCCATGGATCTTCGGGTGCAGGGTTTTGACCCGCCCGTCCATGATCTCCGGGAAGCCGGTATGCTCCGAGACGTCGGTGACGGCGAGGCCGGCCTGGCGCAGCGCCTGGGCCGAGCCGCCGGTGGACAGCAGCGCGACGCCGCGCCCGCAGAGGAACTGCGCCAGATCGACGAGGCCGGTCTTGTCCGAGACCGAAAGCAGGGCGCGGCGGATCGGGCGGCGGGTCTCGGGCATAGAGGGCTCCAGCAGGGCGAAAGCGGGCCCTTTATCGCCGGACGCCCTCCTTTTGCAAAGCCCATTTGATCTGGGTTTCGTCGCTCTCGATCAGGCCCAGCACCAGCAATTGCTGCGACCGGCGCACCTGGCCCTTGGCGCCGAGATAGACGCTGTCGGCGAGGTTGAGGTCGCCGCCCTGGACCCGCAGCCGCCACGCGCCGCCGCCGGAAGCGCCCCCGGGCAGTTTCAGGAACGCCGCCTGGCCGTTCTGGGTGACCGAGGCCTGCACGGAGGGGTGCAGATGGAAGCGCAAGGCGAAGGCATTGCCGCCGCGCCCGGTCAGGACCTCCTCACCCACCAATTCGTTGCCGTCGGCGGAGAGGAACAGGCGGCGGCGATGGGTGAGGCCGAAGGGCTCGTCATAGCCGTTGTGGCGCATGTCGAGCCACTGGCCGGCCTCGGTCGCCTCGCGCCGCACCACCACCGATTTCGGGATCAGCGCCAGGCCGCCGCTCGCACTGCCGATGGGCGGCAGCAGCATGGAGGAATTGGTGTCGTCGACCACCAGGGTCGAATGCGCCGCGGTGGCGCCCTGCACTGCGCGCCATTCGGGTGCTGCCGGATGGGCGCCGCAATTGACGATGATGCGCTCCGCCCCGTGGCTCAGCTCGAAGGAGAGGGTGCCGGCATGGGCGTGGGTGTCGTAGCCATGCGGCGGCGGCGCGCCGGCATCGGCGATCACCACGGTCTTGCCGGCGGTGACGCGCTGGAACCCGGTCTGCGGCAGCTGCCCCAGGTCGCGCAGCTCGGCGTTGCGCAGGGCCGCCGCGCGGCCGAGGGCGAGCGCGATCTCCGCCGCGTTCTCCTCGCTGGAATCGTTGAACAGCGCCAGCCCGCCATCGGGATGGGTCAGCAGGCGCAGGGCGGCGGCCAGGTTCTCGATGCTGGAGGCAAGCTGTTCCGGCGGCGCGCGATGGGTGAGGGCGAAGGCCTGGTAGAGGTCGAGGAAATGCTCGAGCAGCACCAGCATCACCGCCGGGCTGCGCTCGACATGGCCGCCATCGGGCAGGATCTGCGCCGCCAGCTCGCGGTCCAGCAGCTTCTGCCCGCGGCGCAGCCACTTCTCGCCTGCGCGGTCGTTCTGCGGCAGCAGCAGCGCCGCCAGCATCAGGCCGCAGATCGCCTGCAGCAGCGCGGCGCCGATCAAGCCATCGGGCAGGGCGCGCGATAGATGCTCGGCCTGGCGGTTCAGGGACCGCAGCAGATGGGCGCGGAACAGGGCGTCGCTGTTGACCTCGAGGAACGCGGCATTGGTCAGGCAACGGCGCAGCCGCGCGGCGAGGACGTCCGATCGCCAGGAGAGCGGATCATAGGCGCCGGTCTCGGCGAACCAGGCGAGGACCAGCTGCCGCGCCGTCTGCCGGGTCGCCGGGCCGCCCAGGGTGCGCAGATCGTCGAGCCAGGCGAAGCCCGCCATCCATTCCTGCCAGGTGCGGCTGACCCCCACCGCGTTCAGCAGCGGCTTCGGATTGCGCACCAGCTCCGCGCCGCAGCGGAACTCGCCATGCAGCAGCGCCATGCCGTTGCGTTCGTCGGCCGGCCACAGCTCGGTCGGCTGCGCCGCCAGCTCGCCGCTGGAGCGGTTGCCCAAGGTCGCGGCATAGAGGCCGCTGCGATAGAGCGGCTGCGCCAGCTTGCGCCAGGCCCGCGACAGCAGCAGCTGCGGCGGCAGGGCAAAGAGCGTCTGCAGCCGCGGCGCCAGCAGCTTGGGCCGCCGGTTGCCGCGGCGCGGCTTCCGGGCGGCTGACTTGCGCGGTGCTTCGGCGATGGCCGTCATCGGGCCGGACCTCTCAACGCTCTGCTCGATTGCAACATTCTGGCGAACAATTGCGGCCGATTCGCGACCGGAACCGAGGGATCACCCTCTCAGCGCCGCAATGTTCGGCGCGTATTCCGCCGGGCCGCCCTGGAAGGTGGCGGTGCCGGCCACCAGGACGTCGGCGCCGGCGGCGATGGCCTGTTTCGCCGTCGTGATATTGATGCCGCCATCGACCTCCAGGTCGATCGGCCGGCCGCCCTGCGCCTCGCTCACCGCGTCGATGCGGCGGCGCAATTCCTTGATCTTGTGCAGGCTCGAGTCGATGAATTTCTGCCCGCCGAAGCCGGGATTGACGCTCATCACCAGGACCAGGTCGATATCGGGCAGCAGCCATTCCACCGCGGTGAGAGGGGTGCCGGGATTGAGCGACAATCCGGCCTTCTTGCCCAGCGACTTGATCAGCTGCACCGTGCGGTGCGGGTGCGGCCCCGCCTCGGGATGGAAGGTGATGATGTCGGCGCCGGCCTGGGCGAATTCGGCGATGAAGGCGTCGACCGGGGAAATCATCAGGTGCACGTCGAAGGGCAGGGCCGAATGCGGCCGCAGCGCCTTCACCACCATCGGGCCGATGGTCAGGTTGGGCACGAAATGACCGTCCATGACATCGACATGGACATAATCCGCCTTCGCCTCGGTGATGGCGCGCACCTCGGCGCCCAGCTGGGCGAAATCGGCGCTGAGGATCGAGGGGGCGATTTTCGTCGTCTGCTGCATGGGCGGATGCTTAGCATCGGCGGGGAGTCGGGGGCAAGAAAGGCGGCGCCCCTATGCCGGCAGCTTGCGGCCCCGCGCCGGGACGACGCAGAAGCGGTGGCCGGTCGGGGCTTCCATGACCACCCAGTCCTTGACCTGCCGGAAAACGACGGCGCCCAGCGCCTCCAGGCGCTTGACCTCCGCCGCCACGTCCTCGGCCTGGAGGTCGAGGTGGACCCGGCTCTCGTGCTCGACCTTCTGGATCTCGATGTCCAGGCCGCCCGGCCCCGCCGCCAGATGGCGATATCCCGGGTCGCTGACGTCGGCGGCCGGGTCCAGCTTCAGGCCCAGGGCCTCGGACCAGAATCGCGCCGCGCCGTCCAGATCCTCGGTCTGGCAATCGATGATGAAGCCGTGCAGGCCACTCTTTTGTGCGGTGTTGCCCATGATCCGTGTCCCTGGCTGCCGTGTGGAGACCAAATCATATGCGGCGGCAAGGGTTCCGGGTGGCAGAAATCGAATTTGAGCCGGTGGGGCGGAGCGCCTAGAGTCGGCTGCCCGCTCGGCCGATGTTCCCTCGGGAGGGCGCCGGGCGAAGACTGCAACGGAGGCACCGGCCATGCAGGCCGCATTCTACAGCGAGATCGACAAGGTCCTGGCGCAGATCAAGGCCGACGGGTTCTGGAAAGCCGAGCGCCTGATCGGCACGCCGCAAGGCCCGGCCATCCGCCTGGCCGACGGGCGCGAGGTGCTGAATTTCTGCGCCAACAACTACCTGGGCCTGGCCGACGATCCGCGGCTGATCGACGCCGCGGTCAACGGGCTGCAGAGCCATGGCTTCGGCATGGCCTCGGTGCGCTTCATCTGCGGCACCCAGGACATCCACCGCGAGCTGGAAGCGGCCATCGCCAGGTTCCTGGGGCTGGAGGAATCGATCCTCTATTCCTCCTGCTTCGACGCCAATGGCGGGCTGTTCGAGACCCTCCTCGGCGAGGAGGACGCGGTCATCTCCGACGCGCTGAACCATGCCTCGATCATCGACGGCATCCGGCTGTGCAAGGCCAAGCGCTTCCGCTACCGCAACAACGACATGGCCGATCTGGAAACGCAGCTGCAGGCCGCCGACGCCGCCGGCGCGCGCTTCAAGCTGATCGCCACCGACGGCGTGTTCTCGATGGACGGCATCATCGCCGACCTCAAGTCGATCTGCGACCTGGCCGACCGCTACAACGCCCTGGTCATGGTCGATGACAGCCACGCGGTCGGCTTCGTCGGCAATCACGGCCGCGGCACGCCGGAACATTGCGGCGTCGAGGGCCGCGTCGACATCATCACCGGCACGCTGGGCAAGGCGCTGGGCGGCGCCTCCGGCGGCTACATCGCGGCGCGCAAGAACGTGGTCGACCTGCTGCGCCAGCGCTCGCGGCCCTATCTGTTCTCCAACGCGCTCGCCCCCAGCATTGTCGTCGCCACGCTCGCGGTGCTCGACCTGCTGCAGACCGAGGAGGGCGCGGAGGCGCGGCGCACGGTGGTCGCCAATGGCCGCAGCTTCCGCAAATCGATGACCGAGCTCGGCTTCAGCCTGGTGCCGGGCGACCACCCCATCATCCCGGTGATGCTGGGCGACGCGGCGCTGGCGACGAAGATGGCCGACGCCCTGCTGGGCGAGGGCATCTACGTGACCGGCTTTTCCTTCCCCGTGGTGCCCAAGGGCCAGGCGCGCATCCGCACCCAGATGAGCGCCGCGCATACCGAGGAGCATATCGCCCAGGCGGTGGCGGCCTTCGCCAAGGTCGGGCGGCAATTGGGCGCCATCGGCGCGCAGAAAAAGGCGGTGTGACCATGCGTGCTCTGGCGAAACTGGAACGGGCGCCCGGCCTGACCCTGACCGAGGTGGCGAAGCCCGAGGTCGGCCACAACGACGTCCTGATCAAGATCAGGAAGACGGCGATCTGCGGCACCGATTGCCACATCTGGAAATGGGACGATTGGGCGCAGAAGACCATCCCCGTGCCGATGCAGGTCGGCCACGAATATGTGGGCGAAGTGGTCGACATGGGCGTCGAGGTGCGCGGCTTCGCCATCGGCGACCGCGTCTCGGGCGAGGGCCACATCACCTGCGGCCATTGCCGCAATTGCCGCGCCGGGCGCCGCCACCTCTGCCGCAACACCGTCGGCGTCGGCGTCAACCGCGCCGGCGCCTTCGCCGAATACCTCGCCATCCCCGCGGTCAACGCCTTCAAGATCCCCGACGGCATCAGCGACGAGATGGCCTCGATCCTCGATCCCTTCGGCAACGCCACGCATACCGCGCTCAGCTTCAATCTGGTGGGCGAGGATGTGCTGATCACCGGCGCCGGGCCGATCGGCATCATGGCCGCGGCGATCTGCCGCCATGTCGGCGCGCGCCACGTCGTCATCACCGACGTGAACGACTACCGCCTCGACCTCGCCCGCAGGATGGGCGCCAGCCGCGCCGTCAACGTCGCCAAGGGCAGTTTGAAGGACGTGATGGCGGATCTCGGCATGGTCGAGGGCTTCGACGTGGGCCTGGAAATGTCCGGCGTGCCGACGGCCTTCTCGCAGATGCTGGAGCACATGAACCACGGCGGCAAAATCGCCTTGCTCGGCATTCCGCCCGCCAACACCGCCATCGACTGGAACCAGGTCATCTTCAAGGGCCTGGAGATCAAGGGGATCTACGGCCGCGAGATGTTCGAGACCTGGTACAAGATGATCGCCATGCTGCAATCGGGCCTCGATTTGACGCCGATCCTCACCCACCGCATGCCGGTCGGCGAGTTCAGACGAGGCTTCGAGATCATGCTCAGCGGCCAGTCGGGCAAGGTGATTCTGGATTGGAGCGCGGTGTAGCGCGCGCTGCTCGACTCTCCTGGTTTCGTCATCGCCGGGCTTGACCCGGCGATCCAAGTTCGGCGCAGCGGTACCGATGGTACTTGGATTGCCGGGTCAAGCCCGGCAATGACGGAGGTGAGAGGGAGTCCGACTATGATCTACACCATCGGCCACTCAAACCATCCCATCGCGCGCTTTCTTTCCTTGCTCCACGACGCCCGCATCCAGTGTGTCGCCGATGTGCGCTCGGTGCCGTTCTCGCGGCGCTTTCCGCAATTCAGCCAGAAGACGCTGGCGGCGTCGTTGCAGGAAGCCGGCATCGGCTACTGGTTTCTCGGCGACGCGCTGGGCGCGCGGCCGCAGGACCCCGCCTGCTACGCAGGCGGCCGGGCGAGCTATGCCCGCATTGCCGCCACCGCGGCTTTCAAGGTGGCGATCGACGCGGTCATCGAGAAATCCGCGTCCACGCGCATCGCGCTGATGTGCGCGGAGAAGGAGCCGCTCGACTGCCATCGCACCATCCTGGTGTCGCGGGCGCTGGCGCTGCGCGGCTGCGACATCGCGCACATCCTGGCCGATGGGACGCAGCTGCCGCAGAGCGAAGTCGAGCGGCGGCTGCTGGCGGCGGCGCGGGAAAGCGACGATCTGTTCGGCGACCGCGCGGCGGCACTGGCCCGCGCCTATGACAAGCGCGCCGGGCGCATGGAGTTCACCGCCGGTTGAGGCGGATCAGGCGCGCTTCACCAATCGCGCCGCATAGAACCCGTCGATGCCGCCCACCTGCGCCAGGTGCGAGGGCAGTGAGCGCAAATCGCCGTCGGGCGTCACCAGTTCCTTGAAGCCGTAGAGTTCCTCGGCCTTGATCGGCAGGCGCGCCAGATCCGGGTGGCGTTTCAGGGCGGCGGCGATGCGCTCCGGTCCCTCTTCGAGCTGCAGCGAACACGTACAATACAAGATGATGCCGCCTGGCTTTGCCAGCTTCACCGCGGCGTCGAGCAGGGCGTCCTGGCTGGCGGAGAGCTTGGCGACGTCGCGCGGGTCTTTCAGCCAGGCGACATCGGGGTGGCGGCGGATCGTGCCGGTGGCGGTGCAGGGCGCATCCAGCAGCACGAGGTCGAAATCCTTGGCCTTGCGCCATAGCGCGGCGTCGGCCACCTCGCAGGTGGCGTCGAAGCGCAGGCGCCTCATGTTCTCCGCCACGCGCTCCAGCCGCTTGCGCGAGCGGTCGAGCGCGGTCACCTGCGCCCCGGCCAAGGCAAGCTGCGCCGACTTGCCGCCGGGGGCCGCGCACATGTCGAGGGCGCGCAGGCCGGCCAGCGACCCGCCATGCATGGCGACCAGCAGCTTCACCGGCAGGCTGGCGCCCAAATCCTGCACCCACCACATGCCCTCGGCGAAGCCGGGCAAATCCTCGATGCGCGGCGAGGGGCGATAATTGTCCGGCGCATGGGCCGGGCGGCGCACGGTATCGGACGGCAGAACTTCGCCGCCCAGCATCTTCGCCCAATGCGCTGGATCGCGGCGCACGGAGAAATCCAGCGTCGGCTCCTCCAGATGCGCGATGGCGATCTGCGTCGCCTGGCGCACGCCATAGGCCTTGACCCAGCTCTGCCACAGCCAGTCGGGTAGGGAGATCGCGCCGGTGAAACTGCCGCTGCCCGGGGCGAACTGGCGGAAGGTCTCGGCCTCGCGGGTGATCCGGCGCAGCACAGCGTTGACCAGGCCCTTGTAGCCGGCCTCGCCGCCGCGCTTGCCGGCGAGCGTCACCATGGTGTCGACGGCGGCGTGGGCAGGCGTCTTCAGGAACAGTGTCTGCGCGGTGCCGAGGCGCAGGATGTTGCGGATGGCGGCGGCGCGCGCGGGGAGCGGCTTTTCCAGGCATTGCGCCAGCACGTGGTCGATCTGGCCCAGGTGCCGCAGGGTGCAGGTAACCAAAGCGCGGACGAATTGCCGGTCGCGGTTCACCAGGCGCTGCAGGTCGCCATGCTCGTTCAGCGCCTCGTCCAAAGGCTTGCGCTTTTTGAGCACGGCTTCGAGCAGTTCCAGCGCCACCGCGCGGGCGGACAGCACCAGCGCCCCGGAGTCGCTTTTCTCCGGCGCTTTGGCCTTATCCGTGGCGGCAGGCTCCCGTCCCATGCGCCGCCTTATGCCCGATTGCGGGAGATGTGTCCAAGAGAGAACCCCCTCCCCCGGAACGGGGGAGGGAAGGGGTGGGGGCAGCGGGCGAAGATTGTCAGGCAGTGGGGCGCGGCTGCCCCCTCGCCAGCCGACGCATGTCGGCATTCGCCGACGGGGCCCTCCCCCCTTCAGGTGGAGGGAACTTGACGCCCCAGGAAATCCAGCAGCACGGCATCGTAGGCCGCCGGCTCCTCGTAAAAGGGCATGTGCGAGGAATTGGGGAAGACCTTCAGCTCGGCCCTGGGCAGGTGGTGTTTCATGCGCAAGGCGCAGGCGGGGGTCAGTTCGTCATGCTGACCGACGGTGATGAGGGTCGGCACGGTGATGCGGTGCAGGTCCGGCACCCGGTTCCAGTCCTTCATGTTGCCGGTATAGACGAACTCGTTCGCCCCCTGCATCTCGACATAGGGCCCCATGTTCCAGTCGTCGAGCGAGCGCTTGAGCGGCGCCGGCCATTCCTCCAGCCGGCAGACATGGCGATAGTTCAGCACCGCGACCGCGCCAGATATTCCGGGTGGTTGATGGTGCCCTGCGCCTCATGCCGCAGCATCATCGCCACCGTCTCGCTGCCCAAGGCGCCGCGCAGGCGGTTCAACTCGGCCACCGCATGGGGGATGTCGGCCATGGTGTCTTCCAGCATCAGGCTTTTCAGCCGCTGACCGTGGGTGAGGGCGTATTCGATGGCGAGCCAGCCGCCCCAGGAATGGCCAAGCAGATGCACCTGGCCCAGACCCAGCGCCTGGCGCACGGTCTCGACCTCTTCCACATAGCGGGTGATGGTCCAAAGGCCCTTGTCGGTCGGCCGGTCGGACTTGCCGGTGCCCAGTTGGTCGAAGATGACGACGCGGTAGCCGTGATCGGCGAGGAAGGAATGCGCCTCGCGCAGATAGTCGCAGGGCAGGCCCGGTCCGCCGTTCAGCAGCAGGATGGTCTCGTTCCCCGAGCCAAAGGAATAGGTGACGACCTTGTATTTGCCGATCGCGACTTCTTTGGTCTGATCCGGCTTGCGCTCCGCCCACATTGTCCGCCTCCCCTCCGTGTTGGGGGCAAGCCTAGACGAGTTGCGCGGATGTGCAAACGGCGCGGCCGGATAGACCGCGCCGTTGGGCGCTTCGCGCCGGTTCTCCTAACCCCAGGGGCCGCGATCGCTGCTGTTCGGGATGGTGGACCGGCGGGTCGCCGTCGGCCGCGCGGCCGCGTATTCGGATCGGGCGCCGCCCTCTTCCATCGCGTTCTCCATCGCCAGCAGGCGCTCGATGCGGTTCTGCGTCGCCGGATGGGTGGAGAACAGCGAATCCGCGCCGCGGCCGTGCAGCGGGTTGATGATGAAAAGATGCGCGGTGGCCGGGTTGGCCTCGGCATCCTCGTTCGGGATCTGCGCGGCGCCATTTGAAATCTTTGCCAAGGCACTCGCCAGCGCGCGCGGCCGGCCGCTGATGGCGGCGCCGATGCGGTCGGCCTCGTATTCGCGCGAGCGCGAGATGGCGAATTGCACCAGCATGGCGGCAAGCGGCGCCAGCAGCATGACCAGCAGCGCGCCGAGACCGCCCAGGGGAGCTTCACGGTTGCGGCTGCCGCCGAGGAAGAAGGCAAAATTGGCCAGCATGCCGATGGCGCCGGCCAGCACGGCGGTGATGGTCATGGTCAGCGAATCGCGGTTCTTCACATGCGCCAGCTCATGCGCCATGACGCCGGCGATCTCGTCGCGGTTCAGCATCCGGAGCAGGCCGGTGGTGGCGGCGACCGCCGCGTTCTGCGGGTTGCGGCCGGTGGCGAAGGCATTGGGCTGCGCGTTCTCGATGATGTAGACCTTGGGCATCGGCAGTTGCGCGCGGCTGGCCAGCTCAGCCACCAGATCGTGGAACTCGGGCGCGCCGGCGCGGTCGACCGGCCGGGCGCCATACATGCGCAGCACCAGCTTGTCCGCGTTCCAATAGGCGAAGAGGTTCATCGCGCAGGCGATGACGAAGGCCAGCACCATGCCCTGCTGGCCGCCGATCAGGAAACCCGCCGCCAGGAACAGACCCGTCAAAGCTGCCAGCAGCAAGGCGGTCCGCATATAGGCCATCTGTCTCGACCCCTCCTTCGGGTCCGTCGCCATCAGGTGCGACGTCCCTGGAAGATGGTCCCGGCGCGGCGGTAATCAATAGTCGCCAGCCTGCCGCGCCGGGCCTGCCGCGCCGGGCTAGCCGGGCAGGCCCCTTTCCGGACGGGCGTGGCGGGGGATACAATGGCAGTCATGACTGCGCCCGCTGCCGCCCCCAAACCGGTCAACCCATCGATCGAACCGGACTCCGCCGCGCCGCCCGGCGATGCCGCGCAGGCATCGTCGCAGGCATCGTCGCAGGCCACCGCGGCGAAGAAGCCGCGCGAGATCGGCGGGCCGACCGGCCCGGAGCCCACGCGCTACGGGGATTGGGAGCGCAACGGCAGGGTTAGCGATTTCTGAAGGATGCGCGCGACATGATCGGGGCAAGTGGTGAGAAAGCGTGGCGCCGATGGCACGGCGGGGCGGAAAGCTGGCGCCGCGGCGGTGCGCAGCACCTTCTCACCCCAACGTGATTCGCGGTAACCGGCGGCCAATTCCTAAATTCACCTGATGAAATATCAGCTACATAAATTCCTGATGCGGATTGGCGGCGCGGCGCTGGCGGGCTTCACCCTGGCCGCGCTGGCGGGTCCGGCAATGGCCCAGAACCTGACCGGCGAGACCGATGGCGAGGGCTCCGGCCTGGTGCAGCCTTTCGCGCCGGTTGCGCCCGGTGGTGCCACCCAGCCCGGTACGGCGGCGCCCGGCTACAAGCCGGTCGTGCTGACCACCATGCCGGCGCCGATCGTGGTCGAATTGTTCACGTCCGAGGGCTGCTCGTCCTGCCCGCCGGCCGATGCCCTGCTCGGCGAGCTGATGCAGCGGCAATACGTGCTGCCGCTCTCCTACCACGTCGATTACTGGGACTATATCGGCTGGAAGGACCGCTTCGGCGATCCCAAGTTCACCCGCCGGCAATACGCCTATGCCGAGGCGCAAGGCAGCTCGATGGTCTATACGCCGCAGATGATCGTGGCCGGCGCCATCGACGTCGTCGGCTCCGACCGCAAGGGCGTCGAGAAGGCGCTGAAGACCGCCTATACCCGCAATTCCATGTATCGCGTGCAGATCCTGCGCGAGGATGACGGCAAGGTGGTGGCGCAGTTTCCCGAGGCGCCGATCGGCGTGCCGGCGACCATCTGGCTGGTCACCTACCAGAAGACCGCCGAGAGCCATGTCAATGCCGGCGAGAATTCCGGCAAGCATCTGCAGACCTACAACGTCGTGCGCTCGCTGCAGAAGATCGGCATGTGGACGGGGGCGGCCACCGAGATCGAGCTCGAGCTCGACGAACAGGCGAAGGCGGCGAGCCCCGACGCCTGCGCCATCATCGCCAACCAGGCCGAGCACGGCCCCATCGTTGCCGCGGCCGGCTTCAAGTTCGAGAACGCCTGGTAGCCGGGCGGGCAGCGCGGCGAATTTCCCTGCCGCGAATTTCCCTGCCGCGAATTTCCCTGCCGCGAAACTCCTTTTCAGGTCGGGGGGCGAAATCGTAGATTTCGCCCCCCGTTTCCTGTGCAGCGCGCCCATGACCCAGATCCCCTATCTCGATGCCGCCCAGCTCGACCGGCTGCTGGACTATCCGTCCCTGGTCGACGCCCTGCAGACGGGCTTCGCCGCCGATTGGACGGTGCCGGTGCGTCACCATTATTCCATTCCGATCAAGGGCGAACCGGACCAGACGCTGCTGCTGATGCCGGCCTGGGACGCGGGCGAGGCGATCGGCATGAAGCTTGCCACCATCACGCCGGGCAATGGCGCCCGCGGCCTGCCGGCTGTGAACGCGGTCTATCTGCTGGTCGACGGCCCGACCGGCCAGCCGCGCGCGCTGATGGACGGCGCCTGCCTGACCGTGCGCCGGACCGCCGCCGCTTCGGCCCTCGCCGCGCGCTATCTGGCGCGCAAGGATGCGTCGGTGATGCTGATGGTGGGTGCCGGCGCCTTGAGCCGGCCGTTCGTCGAGGCGCACCTGTCGCAGCGGCCGATCAAGCGGGTCATGCTGTGGGCGCGCAAGGCGGAGCAGCGCGAAGCCAAGGCGCGGGAACTGGCGGCGCTCGGCCTCCCGGTGGAACCCGTCGCCGATCTGGAAGCGGCGGCGCGCGCGGCCGACCTCATCACCTGCGCCACCTTGAGCACCACGCCGCTGATCAAGGGCGCCTGGCTGAAGCCCGGCGCGCATCTCGACCTGGTCGGCGCCTTCACCCCGGAGATGCGCGAAAGCGACGACGAGGCGGTCAAGCGCGCCTCGTTGTTCTGCGATACCCGCGCCGGGGCCCTGAAGGAGGGCGGCGACCTGGTCATTCCGCTGAAAGCCGGGCTGATCACCGCGGCCTCGGTCAAGGCCGAGCTCGCCGAACTGGCGCG
>WBZN01000554.1_pt1 | contig 27890 bp, 23 predicted proteins | sample 5204281 | NCBI WGS metagenome assembly WBZN01 (sample SAMN12344347, study PRJNA552823) | activated sludge metagenome | biome: Activated sludge suspended growth; feature: Nitrification reactor; material: Wastewater; isolation source: activated sludge from nitrification reactor of wastewater... | reverse complement strand
TTAATAGCGATTATGAATTTTTCACTGATTAACTGCATGCTTTGGTCTATTAATTGATCGTTGTTTTTGCTGAAATTGTTTTGTTGTGCATTAATCAGCGCATTGGCTTTTTTGCTGGTGACTGTTTTCCACTGATTAAAACTCTCTTCCAAAATTGCTTGATACTTACTTAATAGCTCAGCATGAGCCTTTTCATTTTGCTCCAGCAGCACTTCATTGAGCGTATGCATCATCAATACCGGATCATCCTGCGACAGAACAATACCGTGCTCTGACGCTATTCTTTCAATGAGTGCATCTAATTTGTCGGCACTCATGTTAGAACTGCCGCCACATTTTCAATGTTGGTGAAGAGCTGCCTGCGGATAATCGTTAATCTTTGGCGTACCATCACCGGCAAAGCACTATTTTTAAGTGCTTCATCGAAAGTAAATTTTGATTGCAGGATTTCACTTAAATCTTTGCCGAAAGTCTCAGGCTTGTAGTGCGGGATTCGGATGATGGCGGATACTCGCGCTTTGTTATCCACATACGCTTTCATTTCTTCGAACTGCTTGCCATTCATGCTGATTTCTCCCCAATAGGGATTTAACCAGACAACAAACAGTGCTTCTTTCGGAAACTGCTTAATCAGATGCACAAAGCCATTGAGTGTATCCAGTAAAGCCTGACTGCCCGTGATGACAGTGTGTACAACCAGTTCATGCCCCATATCCAGAAGTAAGGCGGGTATCTGGTTGCTGATGAGATAATGCGACATGGGTACAAAGGTGCTGGCCCCATTATCAATAATGACTTCATTTTCTGCTTTGGCGATGAGTTCAATCAAATCATCAAACTTTCTCGGATCAATCTCATCATTGTTCATCACATTAATCTGCTTAACATTGAGTTTTTTAAAGCCATAAAAAGTAGCATTAACCGGATCTGTATCAATGCATAATGGATTGCCGCCTTTGGCAAACTTATGTTGTGCTAGCGTGGATGATATGAACGATTTGCCTACTCCGCCCTTCCCTTGCAGAATCATATGTATTTTAGCCATCAGACCAACTCCTCTTTTTCAGTTGCAGAATTAAAACGAAATCCTTCATGATTACTCCCAGCTGACTTTCCTTGATCAATGCGCGAATGCTGCTTTCTGTCCTCACCAATATGTCGATTGACCAAAGTCCTGAACCATTGATAAGAGCATGTGATTTTTTCTTCCTGATGCAAAATGTTCCAGATCTGGCGAATCGTCCAACCATCTTTTAATGCCTGCTCTATTTCGGGTTTCAACGCGATGAACGCCGGTAAAAATTGCTTACCGGTACTTTTGTTTTTATCCGCATAAAGTGCGATTCGATCTGATAAGGATTTAGTCATCACACAATTTCCACAAAAATATTTATCTTGGCGTCCAAACAGTTTTTGAATTACTTTTTCTTTACTTTTTGTTACTTTCTGTTTCTTTTAATTTCTTATCCTTTCTTTTTGTTTCCAAGTAACTGTTATTTAGTTGAATGAAGCTTCTTTCAAGCGTTTTTGTATTGTTTGAAATTATGATATAACGAAAATAAACTATTTGCAAACATCGATTATAGTGTTAGTATATTTCTTGAAACTCACACAACCGGGCAAGATATGTGGAGATGGCCATCTCCACCACAACTTATTCGCACTCTGTGCTCAACGTTGATCTTGCTCTTCGAGGAAAACTGAAATGATTGACAAAAAGAACCCCAAGACAATCGGGAAAGAGAGAAGAGATAAGAAGCTCAGGGTTCCTGTTTTGCCAATCGAGGAAGCTGAAATAAAGAATAAAGCAACGGATGCCGGATTAACTGTTGCCGAGTACCTGCGCAATCTGGGCCTGGGTTATCAAGTCCCCAGTATTGTTGATAGTAGACAGGTGGATAGCTTGTTAAAAATTAACGGCGATCTGGGAAGATTGGGTGGCTTGATCAAACTTTGGCTCACCAACGACAAGCGCACAAAATTAATTGGCAAGTCACAGTTGCATTTGACTTTAGACAGTATTCGAAATACGCAAAGCACGATGCTGGATGTCATTATGAAGCTTAAAAAATAATATTCAGATATTAAAAATAACTTTCGGAATAGTCCTTTTTTACTTAAGCAGCTTAAATACGATGATCGCTAAAATCATACCCATCAAATCAGTGCGCAAAAGTAATTACTCTGCGCTGATACAGTATCTGACCGATCCTCAAGACAAGAGTGAGCGTATCAGTCAGATCAAGGTATCAAACTGTTATTCAGATGATCAGACAGCAGCTCTGATTGAAATACAAAACACACAGGAAATGAATAAGCGCGCCAAATCGGATAAAACCTGTCATTTGGTACTGAGCTTCCCGGAAGGAGAACGTTTGTCCCTTGCTGATCTGAATGCCATTGAAGAGCGATTTTGTGATGTCTTGGGTTTTACCGGTCATCAACGCATCAGCGTAGTCCATATTGATACAAATAACCTGCACATCCATATCGCAATCAACAAGATTCACCCCAGCACCTTCACAATCCATAATCCCTATTTTGATTACAAGAAAGTAGCTAAGCTTTGTGAGCAAATCGAACAGGAATATGGTTTAACACAGGTTAATCATGAAACTGTGAGTGATAAAGCAGCCAGAGTAGCGCAAGAAATTGAAACCAGAACAGGTGTTGAGAGCTTGCTGGGCTGGATTAAGCGTGAGGCACTTACTGAAATCAAAGGTGCGGATAACTGGCAGGACTTACATAAGGTTTTAGCAAGGCATGGCCTTGAAATCAAGGAACGTGGCAACGGGTTTGTGTTGGTTGCCAACAATGGTGCGGCTGTTAAAGCCAGTTCAGTTGATCGGTCTCTATCAAAAGGGAATTTAACTCAGAGACTGGGTGCATTTGTACCTAGTGATAATTATGGACAATCGTCACAACAAAACGCTAAACAATACCAGCCAAGACCATTGCAGAATCGAATCGATACTTCAGAGCTTTATGCGCGATACCAACAAGAGCAAGCGAATAGCGCCAGACAGCGTTCAAGCCAGTGGGCAGTATTGCGACAAAACAGAGATCAACTCATTGACCGCGCCAAACGAGAAGCGAAACTCAAGCGCAACCTCATTAAAAGCATCAAAGCCGGGAGATTGGCCAAAAAAGCGCTGTATGCAACCGCTCATCACCAATTCAAAACAACGATAGCAGTCATTAAAAGTGATTATCAAAAATCCTATCAGCACTCTAAGGCCCATCATTCCAGAATGGGGTGGCTGGATTGGTTAGCATTTAAGGCCAAGCTTGGTAATGCAGAAGCATTGGCTGTTTTGCGATCCAGAAGAATCGGTCAATTTAAGGGCAACCAGGTATCGGCTAAGCAAAGCAATGATGGCTCCGGCGCTAATAGTCACTTCAAGGATTGCTTCATTAAAGACAGTTATGTTGAATCGATCACCAAAATCGGCACAGTCACTTATAAAGCAGGATCAACCACCATTCGTGATGACGGCAAGCGATTAATCGTTCTGCCGGATACAACACAAGATGCATTGGTGGATATTTTACAAGTGGCCATGAAGAAGTATGGCAGTCACCTGGCGATCAATGGAACAGAATCGTTTCGTCATGAGATAGCACAGGTTGCAGCACAAAACCAAATGCGCATCACTTTTGACGATAAGCTGCTTGAACAATACCGGCAGCAGTTAACGAAACAGCATGCTTTAAGTAGAGCGCAATCGGTAGGTCAAAAACGACCCACTACCTCTATCACCACCCGAAGGAGCCTCTGATGAATAACATCAATCTGAGTTCTAAAGACAGCAGAAATATCAAAAAAGACAAGATTATCGTTCGCTCATTATCCATTATCTGTCTTGTTGGCGGATTCCAAGTCGGCACCCAGTATTTTGCCCACCAATTCAACTATCAGCCGCAATTAGGCGCGCACTTCTTTAACATCTATGAACCCTGGGCAATTCTGCTATGGGCAAATAAATGGTATGGCGAGCATTCGGGCATCTTCGATCTGGCGGCGGGTTTCGGCATTTTATTTTCCAGTATCGGTTTGATATTGGTGCTGGTCATTAAAATGGTACTGGCCAATTCATCCCGAACCAATCAGGGATTGCATGGATCAGCCAGATGGGCGGATAAAAAGGATATTGTAGCTGCAGGATTGCTTGCAACAGGCAAGAATAACAAAAGTAACCAGAGCGATTTATGTCGGCGGCTGGCGGGATAATTCCGGCAAAACCCACTATCTGAAACACAGCGGCCCGGAACATGTGTTGTGTTACGCCCCAACCCGTTCAGGCAAAGGTGTGAGTCTCGTCATACCGACGCTGCTTTCCTGGACTCAGAGTGCAGTCATTACTGACCTCAAAGGTGAGTTATGGGCATTGACCTCCGGTTGGAGAAAGCAGCATGCCAAAAACAAGGTGCTGCGTTTTGATCCAGCATCAACAAGTAGCGCGCACTGGAATCCCCTGGATGAAATTCAGATTGGCAGCGGCATGGAAGTTGCCGATGTTCAAAACTTAACCACATTAATCGTTGATCCGGATGGGAAGGGATTACAAACCCACTGGCAGAAGACCAGCCAGGCATTGCTGGTAGGCGTCATTTTACATGTTTTGTACAAGTCAGGACGAGAAGGAACGCCCGCCACCTTATCGACAGTCGACTCAATGCTATCCGATCCAGATCGCGATATCAGGGAGCTATGGATGGAAATGGCCATGCAGGATTATCTGGATGGCAAAAGTCACCCAGTGATTGCAGCCAGTGCGCGCGATATGCTGGATCGCCCGGAGGAAGAAGCAGGTTCAGTGCTATCAACCACAAAATCCTATCTATCCTTGTATCGCGATCCGATCGTAGCCAACAATATCAGCAGATCGGATTTTACAATCCGCGACCTCATGCACCATGAGCACCCCGTCAGTTTGTATATTGTTTCGCACCCCAATGACAAATCGCGGCTGCGTCCTTTAATCCGCATTCTGATCAATATGATCATTCGAAAGCTGGCCGATAGAATCACGTTTAAAAACGGTCAACCAGCCGCGCATTACAAACACAAGTTGCTATTGATGCTGGATGAATTCCCAAGTCTTGGAAAACTTGAAATCTTTCAGGAATCCCTGGCGTTTATCGCAGGCTACGGCATGAAAGCCTATCTGATCTGCCAGGACTTAAATCAGCTTAAAAGCCGTGAGACCGGCTACGGGCATGATGAAGCGATTACTTCCAACTGTCATATCCAGACCGCGTTTGCACCCAATCGGATTGAAACGGCGGAGCACTTATCCAAACTGACCGGGCAAACTACGGTCATCAAAGAGCAGATTACCACCAGCGGGCGCAGGTCATCGATGATGCATGGACATGTCACCCGTACCTTACAGGAAACGCAGCGCGCATTATTAACGCCGGATGAATGTATGCGACTGCCCGGCCCCATGAAAGATGCTGAAGGCAAAATCACCAAACCAGGCGACATGATCATCTATGTGGCCGGTTTCCCGGCCATTTATGGCACGCAGCCTTTGTATTTCCAGGATGAAACCTTTACTGCACGGGCACAGGTCAATCCCCCGAGCTTCAGCGACAAATTAACCGGACTGTGAGATACCTCAAACTCTACTGAGTCAATTTCATGAAAAAACCCATTAAAATTCTGGCTGTATTGATTCTGACCATGAGCGTTAGCCTATTTGTACTAAGTATTGGTGCACGAATCAGCGGGATTTATATCAATACCACACCCAGCTTGCCGGTGGGTTTTTACAAAGTCATTGATGAACCGATTGCAAGCGGCGCTTATGTCGCTTTCTGCCCACCACAGAATGCGGTTTTTGATATGGCCAGGGATAGATCCTACATCAACCGAGGGGATTGTCCGGGCGGTTATGGTTTGTTGCTGAAACGTGTGTTTGCACAATCCGGAGATCGAGTTTTGATCGATCAGGCAGGCATCTTTGTGAATGGTGAACACTTACCTAACAGCGCTCAGCTAACAGCCGATGCTGAAGGGCATGCATTGCCACAATACCACCTGGATCAAAGGGTGTTAGATGATTTTGAATACCTACTGCTATCCGATTTAAACCCACAATCCTTTGATGCGCGCTATTTCGGACTGATTGCGCGTGATCAGATTCAACAGGTTGTACGTCCGGTTTTTACCTGGAGTCATTAATTAAAAGGAGGCAACACCATGCATAGACCACCGATTGATGCTGAAACCAACAATCCTGACATAACAGAAATCATTCAGGAAAAGCTGCTCGATGCAGAAATACCGGGCTTCCAGGTTGAATTTGATCCCTTGGAGGCTGAAAGGCTGGGTGCATTCACGGAAGATGCCTTGAGTGAGGAAGATGCGCTGGATAGCGCCATTGATCAGATAGCGGAGGTTGAAAATGAAAGAGGCTAAGAAGGCTTTTCATGAACAAGTCGCCGAGAATCTGATTGAGCAACTCAAAAAAGGCGTTGCACCTTGGCAAAAGCCGTGGGAACCCGGTGATTTGCTGGCCGTATTGCCGGTCAATCCAACAACCGGCAAACGTTATCGGGGAATTAATAGCCTGAATCTGATGAGTCGTGCGTATACGGATCCGCGTTGGTTGACGTACAAGCAAGCGATAGGCATGGGCGCACAGGTGCGTAAAGGTGAAAAAAGCACGCTCGTTCAATACTGGAAATTTACTGATGAGCACATCAAAACCGATGACAACAATAATCCTGTACTAAATAGTGAAGGCAATCCTATTAGAGAACAGGTGAAACTAGAGCGCCCCAGGGTGTTTTATGCCGCCGTATTTAATGCTGAACAAGTGGATAATCTGCCAGAACTCAGTATTAAAACTCCTGACTGGGATCCACTGGAGCGTGCTGAGCACATCTTACAAGCATCCAATGCCGTGATCCGTCATGGCGAGGCTGATCGCGCATTTTACCGGCCATCAACCGACAGTATCCACTTGCCACACAAACACCAGTTTCCAACCCATGATCGTTACTACGCAACCGCCCTGCATGAGCTGGGGCACTGGACAGGTCATGAATTGCGGCTCAATCGTGACTTATCGCATCCATTCGGTAGCGAAGGCTACGGCCGCGAAGAATTGCGCGCCGAGATTGCCAGCATGCTGCTCAGCGGTGAACTGGGTATCGGTCATGATCCAGGACAGCATGTGGCTTATGTGAATTCATGGATCAAAGCGCTGCAGGAAGATCCGACAGAAATATTTCGTGCCGCCGCTGATGCTGAAAAAATCCAGGATTTTGTACTGGCATTGTCACAACAACAGGAAATTGGAAAAGAAATTGATACGCAGGAGGCAATCAAGATGGATCAAATCAAGCAAAACACCGCAGCTTATTTACTGAATCTCTCACCTGATCTAGCCACCATCGCATCCCACAATATCAAACGGTTTAATGATCTGACACAGGCTATGCCAAAAAATGATCAGGATGCCATCATTCTGGTTGCTGATGCACTCAAGTTTTTGAGAGGCGGCGGTATTGATAACCTGGAGTTTGAAGAGGTGGCAGAAGTCAATCTGGGTTTTAGAATCCCGACTGACTGGAATGGGCAGTTACAGATTCAGGGTAACGTGATTCAAACCGATGAAAATGGTGACAAGTCAGTGGTCTCCGCTCATTCGCTGAATTGTGAGCCGCAGTTTTGGGGAGTGACTATGCAGCGTGATGATCAAACTTTCCAATGGGTGAAAGACTGTGAGTCTAAACAGGAAGCGCAAGATTTAACCAATCTGCTCGTACTCATCGATGTTGCTGCCGAAAAGAATGAACATGAAAAGGCCGTTAAGCTTGTCAACATCCATGAAAACCGCATTCGAAATGATCCAATTAGCACTGAAGTATCGATATCAGGAGCCAAGACCGAACAAAACGATGGCAATGCTCGTCAATATTTGATTGTTCCTTATACGGAAAAAGATTTAGCAAAGGCCGCTGGAGCTCGTTGGGACAAAAAGTCCCGTGCCTGGTATGTAGGGCCAGAAGCAGATATCCAAACATTGCAACGCTGGCTACCGGAGAATGTTTCCAGTCAGCAGGAACCGGCTATCGATCCTGTGAGTGAATTTGCTGACTTGCTGCGCGCTCAAGGTTGCCGGATTGATGGCAATCATCCGGTGATGGATGGCAGCAAACATAGAATTAAAGTGGAAGGTGACAAATCCGGTGAGAAATCAGGTTTTTATGTGGCGCATCTGGATGGTCATCCTGCCGGATATTTTAAGAACAATCGAACCGGTATCGAAACACGCTGGAAAGCTAAGGGATACTCCCTCACGGATGAGCAAAAATCTGAATTGATCGCTCAAGCTGCTACCAAGCAGCAAAACAGAAAGGCCGAACAACATGCGCAGCAAATTAAAGTTGCTGATGCAATTCAAGCTTTGCTGACTATCGCACCTGCTGCCGATCCCGAACATTCTTATCTGAAAGAGAAGCGTGTCCGGCCAGGCGATCTGAGAATTGTGCCGCAGAATGCTGATGATTTGCCGATCGATTCAATCATCAAAATCGGTCAGAGCTGGCAGGAAGTCAAAGTACTGCGTGAGGAATATCCTGACAGTTTGGTATTTGCCTCCGGTGATTTATTGCTGGCCGCACAAGATATTCATGGTCAGATCTGGAGTGTGCAAACGATACAGCCGAGTGGTGCAAAGCTTTTTGTAGCGGGTAGCAAGAAAGAGAATAACTTTCATGTCGTTGGTGGCGAGAGTCAGGGACCCACAGCACTGGATGCTGCACCTGCCATTGTGATTGCTGAAGGTTATGCCACCGCAGACACGCTATCCCAGGCGCTGAATTATCCTGTCATAGCTGCATTTGATTCAGGTAACTTGCCCAAAGTAGCTAAGGATTTGCATGCAAAGTATCCGCATAAGCCCATCATTATTGCGGGAGACGATGATCATCACCTGGAATCCACCCTTGGCAAAAATCCCGGCAAGGAGAAAGCGCTTGAAGCAGCGGCATTGGTGAATGGTACTGCGGTATTTCCGGTTTTTGCGCCGGGTGAGCAGGCCTCAAAGAAGTTAAATGATTTTAATGATCTGGCCAATAAAAGCTCACTTGGTATTGAAGCTGTCAAACGACAAGTTGGATCGGTTGTTGAAAAAATATCTCAGCAGGCTAAACAGGACAGCTTATTGAAGTTACAAGTCGCTACTGAATCTAAGCAGCAGGAAATCAAGCAAAAACGGGCATTGATCAGGTAATTTGATAAGGAGGCCGCAAGATGCGCGATAATAGGCTGAAGATTCCAGGAACCTCATCCAATTCTGATGAAGGTGATCTTTATGAAAACATTGAGACTCGTCCCGGTACTACCGAAAAGCAAAAAGAAGCAGGAAAAGGTGCCTATACAGAACTGCTTGAAGCTCATGCTCGATGGGCAGGTGGCACCATATTGGGTTGTGATTTCCCAAAAGACTTCCGAGAAAAAGGAGGAACCACCTTCCTGAATCAGTCCATCAAGTCAGGCCATGATCTGGCAATAATGGCGCAAATATTACGCGATCCGCGTTATGAGACACTGAGAATCTTCTATACCCGCATGAATCGCATTATTCATCATACGGCTGTGAGTTCCAGATTACCGGGTGCAGTCTATTTGGAGAAGATTGGGCATGACAAACATGATCTGGGTGTTTTGGTAGAAAAGACCAGACGACATGTTAAAGCCGATGGTTACTGGTTATTGCATAATCATCCATCGGGTAATGCTACGCCATCGAGTCAGGATATCAGGCTCACAGAAATACTGGCATCAACTGTTCCGAGTTTCAAAGGCCATGTGGTTATTAATACCAGTCAATACAGTGTCATTGATAAAGACGGTCATGTCGATTTTGTGGATTGGATGGGTAATCAGGCAGGAGGTTATCAGAATAATCATTATAAAAGTCATGAACTGCTCCTGGAGAAAATAGCATCACCGGAGGATCTTGCAAAGATAGGTCATGCTTTAAAAAAGCGGGATCAGTTTTTTAACTTGATAGGCATCAGTGCAACAGGTTTTGTATTGTCGTTAAGTGAATTACCTTTATCTGTACTTAATCGTCCTCAAAATCTGCTACTGGCGCGACTACAAAATTTTGCACGCAATTCTGGCGTCAATACGGTATTTGCCATCACGAATGCCAATGATTATAGACACCCCGTATTATCCAAAGCCTGTGAAGCTGGCATACTAAAAGATGTGCTAACCGTTGAGGGCTCTGATTATCGTTCATTGCGGGAAGAAGGGTTATTTGCATCCATGCCCGGTGAAATAAGCGCCATTTTTAGGAAACCCAGAACATTTGTGAAGGAAGATGGCGGATTGGTTAAATCCACACGAGGCAGAGGACGTAGTAGGTAACGGGCGGGATGGTTATGTGGGATGGTATTGAATACTAAGACACAGTAGTGTCCGGTTAAATTAGCTGTTAAAACGATAGAGCCCAGTATTGACGAGAGTTAACAGAGGAATTATTTTGGTGTCGATTTAAAATCATATTTCGTAAATTCAAGTTCGAGTAACCTCCATAAATTGAATCTTCTGGAGATTATCTATGAACTTTAGAAAAAAGTTGTTCGCACAACTCATGGAGTTTGTGCCATAGGCAAGCTTCACGAGAATCATGGCTCGTCATGGCAGCGATTCGGGCGTGCGCAATTTGAGTTGTACCAAGCAATTTCCGCGCCATGGCTTTTGCACAGCTGACCTACCGCGAAAGTCTGCGGGATATCGAAGCTTGTTTGCTGGCCAACCAAATGAAGCTGTACAGCATGGATTTTCGTGCGCCAGTCAAACGTTCGACACTGGCCGACGCCAACGAAGCGCGCAACTGGCACATGTGGGAAGATTTGGCGACATTGCTGATTCGGCGTGCACGCAAACTGTATTGCAACGACAGCTTTGGTGTCGATCTGACCAATACGGTCTATGCACTAGATGCGACGACTATAGACTTGTGCCTATCGCTGTTTCCATGGGCACCGTTTCGCACCAGCAAGGCGGCAGTCAGACTGCATATACCCTGCTGGATTTGCGCGGCAATATTCCGGCTTTCATCCACATCACGGATGGCAAGACACACGAATTCAACGTGTTGGATACCTTGTCCTTCGAGGCAGGGGCTTTCTACGTGATGGATCGCCCACCACCTACCCACATTTTCTTCAACAATGCTTCAAAAGCCTCCGGTGCAAGCGGTAGCAATTCATCGATTCGGCTGTTAGGCCAGGTGGTCAGTTTTCAGTTAGCAGCAACACGATGGACTCCATTTTTGACAGCATATATCATTTTCATTAATATTCAGTGACAGCTTAAGACTTGCTTAATTTTTCTTTGGAGATTCACTATGTCTATACCAAATAATATTCTCGGTAGATCAGGTTTTAATCTTGATGCAGCTGTGTTCCTTGCAGAGGCGTCTCAAGCTGCTTACGATGATGCAAACTCAACGGAAGAATGGAGTCTTAGAAATGAGTTCACCAAAACTAAATTTTTTGAAAATGAAGAAACTCAAGGCTTTTGGTGCATAGCTGATAATAGAATTGCATTATTGGTTTTTAGGGGTACGTCATCCCCCTGGGATTGGATACGAGATGCACGATTTTTCCCTGCTCCGCATCCTTGGGGACTAGTTCATATTGGATTTCGTAATGGGGTGGAGGAAATTAATTCTGCTTTGCAAGAATTTGCCACCCTAGCTAAAAACATAAAACAAGTTTGGATCACTGGCCATAGCCTTGGTGGAGCTTTAGCTCTTATTGCCGCAGCAAAACTGAAAATGCAAGGAATTGTCACCACTGTCTATACATACGGGCAACCGCGAGTTGGATTGAGTGATTTTGCAGAGCGTTTCAATCTTGAACTTCCTGGCCAGTTGTATCGTTTCATAAATCAAAGCGATATTGTGACAAGAGTTCCAACACTTTTATATCGCCACACAGGTATCCCGAAAAGAATAGTGCGCCCTGGTGTTCTCGAATCAGTCCAGAATCTAGAGCTACCTGAAAGCCCCCAAATCAATGCTCTTAATAGAATAATAGGAACACCAGCAGCCAAGATATCCATATCGTTAGAAGCAGCAATTTCCCCATTAGCATCCCCGATTTTAATGGATATCGATGCAGCCCCCCTAACTGAATCAGAATTTATTGAATTACAAGGCGCTTTGGATAATACAACTTTAGAAGGGGCAATACCGTTTTTTGGTGATCATGCCATAGCTAACTACATTGAATTAATTAAAGAGATTAGAGATATGAATAAAATTAATTAAGAAGTCGCAAATGAATTTCTAAAATTTATTAGTACCTAATAAAAACCTAACATGGCTCTACAGTATCCACAAAACGTCATTTGGTATATCGAGGCTAGACCTTGGAATGGTGCTGATGAAGTTCCTGGCTTCGCACCTCCCGATCCAGAAACTATGGGCAGCGGTATAGTAATAGAGTTAGAACAACTTGATGAAAATAATCGGTCATATTCCGAAAGTAAACTTAAAAAATATCTGTTAACGTGTGGGCATGTTGTAAGACAGGATACCAATGATGGCGTTCGGGGCTGGGGCCCATTACTCAAAGAGATCTTTTGCTGGAAACCAGGAAAAGGTTACTCTAGAACTTACCCAAACAAAAGAAAAAGTGGTGAACATCCTGGAGTATTGAAAGCGAAAGTCTCAGATCGTTCACCCTGTGGGGGGATTTCGGGTGAAGTGCCAGAAAATTTACGTTTGCCCCAAAATGACTGGGTATTGCTAGAAATTGATGACCCATTATTTGAGGCGATGCCTGCCGTGAAACAATGGGGTAGCGTAATGAACCAAATTTCTATTTTGAGCATTATTGGTTTCCCTGGAGGTGCTGGCTTACAAAATCAGCGGAACAATGGTCATTTCTGGGATACAAATGATCTTGTGGAAAGTACAACTTCAAAAAATTTTCAGCAAAACCGGACTCCAGAGACTGGAATGTTAAAGCTTAATGGGCCTGATGAGACAAGGCCAGGCATGAGCGGAGGGGGGATATTTGATTCCGTAGATTTTTTCGTAGGAGTGCATAGGTCAGTGACTGATGCCGCTTTGGTAAGAGGTGCAATCTCGGCAGAATACATTCAAGACTGGATATTCAACAACCACAAGTTGCGTCCAATTAAACCATACTTGTCAGGTCTGGTGCCAAGGTCCGTTGATACCTCCGTTATACGTGCGATAGTTTTAGGAAATTCGCCGAAAATCCCGTTCATGAATCGCACTAAATTACGGGGAAATTTAGATTCATTGACAAGGCTAAATAACGGTTACAAGGTCGTTTCCTTAAACGGACAAAAAGGGACAGGCAAAAGTCATACTTGGCACTTACTACAGTATGTGGCTTTCCATCACTCCGTTACCCCCGTACTCTTCGACATCTCACAATCATATGATGTGGAAGATGCGTGTGAATCCATCGTCGACCAAATGGGGCTAGATGTTGCCGATATGAGAGAAAAGGTGCTAGTTGATAAGCCTGCCAAAGAACGAATTGGACGAAAGTTTTCGTCTTGGCTCGCACGGGCAACTGCTGCAAATAAACCTAAAAAATGGTGGTTAGTTATTGATGGGCTTGATGATTCGGACAATCCATCCCCTGACTTAAATGAAAACCTTGTGCAATGGCTGATTAGAGGGCTGAGACAAGACTTAAACTTCACTCAAGTTGTTCTCATTATGTTAGGGGCCATCGTGCCACCCGATCCCATACTAGGCCCATATATCCTAGAAGAACGTTTGGAAGCGATGACACGCATGGATGTCGAAACGTTCGTTTCCTCTTATGCAGAAAGTATTGGGCGTACTTTGAGTCCAGTAGAAATGTCTGATCTAACCTATGCCATTGCTGGAAATTTATCTGGTCCGTTTGATCCTCAGCAGATGAGCGTAATCCAGAAACAGATAACGGATATTATAGAAAGGGTTCTCATATGATTGGAGAAGCACCTGAAAAAAATAACTCAACTAATCAATTACCTTATCCGACGGGTGAAATCTCGAAACGGTTAAATGCGTTAAAAGAAGCACAAGTAACTTCACAACCTTATATTGACAAACTGGAACCTTATCGTCAGGCTGCTTCAGTAATGGTGGCAATCAATCCAGCTACCATCAATCCGGTAGGTAGTGTTGGCGACGAGTGCAGTGGTGTAGGATTATTGCAAGAACTAATTCCTTCACCTTATAGCCAATGCAGAGAAGCTTTTCCCTTTACTTTGTCTGTAGCAGCCAGAAAATCGGCTTTAAAAAGTCTTTCAACTCGAAAGGCAATCATGTCGGCCATTGATGTAAATCCAATTCGTCCGGATACAGTGCTTCAGAACACGTTTATTAAAATAATACAGGGTAGTAAGTTCGATATATCGCAACTAAAAGCTGTTGAACTTGCGGCATATGCCACGGTTACCGACTGGTTAGAAGGTACAGATCTTGCGGAGGATATGCCATCGATTGAAATGCTTAGGCAGAGAATCAATCGTCAACGAGATCAGGATAAGTTATTGAGCATCTCCGGCGACAGTTTTACTGGCCGTGAGAAAGAAATTAAAACAGTGCTCGGCCATATTGTTTCAAATGAGCCTCGTATCCTATTCGTCTCTGGGCTAGGTGGAGTGGGAAAATCAGCTCTTCTTTCAAAAGTATTGCTATCTTGGCTAGAAACTAAAGATAAAATTGGTAGTTCTCAAAATTCTTGGGTACGTATTGATTTAGACCATTCACTTGTAGAACCGGAACGCCCTTCAACGTTACTTCGCGAGGCTGCAACACAGCTTGCACGTCAGCACCCTGACTTCATTACTATTCTTGATGATTTTATAAATGATGCTGCAAAAACTGAGGCACGCATCGATTATTCGAAGATGGAAGCTAACTCCTCTATGGATTGGTCTCAAACAGGACTTGAGAGACTAACTGGCGAATTTATTAGAATTTTGAATTTGGGCATTAACGCCCCAAATAATCGGTTAGTTTTTTGGGTCGATACCTTTGAGGAAGCACAGTTCCTTGGGAAAAGTGTAGTTGTAAAATTGTTAAACTTTATCGTGGGGCTATTACACAATGCCCCCAACATAAGGCTTATCCTATCTGGGCGCACACAATTGGAACCAGGGGTCTTCCCCGATTTCCGCCTAGATTATTTGCCACTTGGTGATTTGCCATCAAATGCCGCTTGCACCTTACTCGGAATGTTGGTACGAAAGGTGAACATTAAGCAACATGAAATTGACAATACTGTAATAGCGAGAGCAGTAAAAAAGCTCGGAGGCAACCCACTAACATTACAACTTGCAGCCCGTGTTATTGCTGCAGAGGGCAAGCAAAGTCTTATTAATCTCCGCAAAATGAAACAGGAAGTGTTACAGCGTCAGCTTTATAGCCGAATTTTAGAGCATATCCATAATCCTGATCTGCAAAAACTTGCATTACCCGGTCTTGTTGTGAGGCAAATTACAACTTCAGTGATAATAGAGGTATTAGCGGTTCCTTGCGGATTGGGTCAAATCAACGAGAATAAAGCGCAACAGCTTATGGAAGAGTTTGGCAAGGAAATTACACTTGTCGATGAAGACCCTGAGAACAAATCATTGCGCTACCGTCAAGACATTCGCCAGCTTACGCTCAGTGCCATGCCACGAGAAATGAACCCCGTTATTCGCCAGATAGACGAATTGGCCGTGGAATTTTGGCAAAAACGGTCAGGTGTAAGCGCTAGAGCAGAAGAAATTTATCACCGTCTTCGGTTAAAACATCCTACCAGCCAGCTATCTCAATGTTGGGATCGCGCTGCCGCGCCACTTTTGCGATCTACACTTGATGAACTCCCTGTCAATTCAGCTCAGCGTATATGGCTTTCAGGAATGTTAAATGCTTTGGTTGATGAGTCATCATTGGTGATGGCTGCTCAGACAGAGTGGGAACAACAAGCAGCCATAGAAGTTCAACGTTACCTTGTGGACGGTGATCCTAAGAAAGCTATAGATATACTACAAAAGCGTTCTAAGCGCATTCCAGGAAGTAAGCTGTATGCAATTGAAAGTAGGGCTTATCTGTTTTTGGGGGATTCGAAAAAAGCCATTTCAAACGCATGGATTGGTATTACAGCCTCTCGAGAGGAGCATAAAGATATAGCCGTAGATCTTGCCCTACTGGTTGCGTTTATAAATGAGCGAAATCAAAAGTTTCAAGAGGCATTTGAAGCCGCCGATACTGCGTTCGAAATTGCTAACCTATCAGGGAAGCCAATATTGAAGCTCTCAAGTGGTTTGCGTCGAATAAGGCTCCAGCGAGTTTCGAAATTACTGGTCCAACAAACAATTACGAAAGCCCCATTTATAGAATTGGCTAAGAGTATCGGCCCATATATTGTTATGTCTAGTCCTTCGTTACTTAGAGAATTAGCTGCCGAACTCGGTCAAGACGAGCCTGAATTCATACGTTGGGCTTCAGATAAATTACTGGAAGAATTATTACAACCCATGTCCAACGTAGAACTTATAAATACTCTACGAAGTATCCGTGGTATTTCCAATGAAGAGGGGGAGTGGATGATAAAAGCAGATCATATAGAATTGCTTAAGTTGGCAAAGCATCGAATTGAAGAATTTTTATACTCAGAACCTGAAAAGGCTCAAGAGGCATTAAATGTTGTGCAAGGATTATTTCAAAAAAGTGTAAATGACATATTACATAAAGAGTTTTTGCCAGAGCAGAATATCGAAACAATAAAAAATGTATCTATATCAAACCCAACTATTTTGGATAAGGATAGCAAAATATCGTTAGTTGATATTATTGCAGAATATCCCAAGGATATTCTGCATCGTATTTCTCGTTATCAGTTGAGGACCGATTTTGCAACCCTCAGCCATGGCAAAGACTCACATTCAACTGCTGCTGAAATAGTTGATCGGGCTATAAAATTGGGCAAGGTAACAAAGCTAGTTGAAGATTTAGAACAATCTGCATCAAGCGAAACTCATAAAAGTTTTTTCAATGATATAAAAAAATTAATGACATAAACCTTCGGGATAACCCTTACAACTTATCGAAAAACTTTGGAGGCTTTCTAAGATGAATAAATCACCACTACGCTCAGTCCTGGCTGATAAAGCCGTAATGGACGAGATCAGAAATAGTAATGAAACGTTAGAAGCAGCTCGCACATCTTTAGGTAATGAATCACTGGATGTGCTTTTGACAGGAAACGAAGTGGCTCTTCGTGAGGGTGGATATACACAAACAGAAGCTATAATTCTGCTAAAAGGACGCCCCGCACTAATTATTCAAGATGGCATATGGGAAAATCCTAAATCGGCGGAAATCATTGCACGCCTTGCGCCAGCTGAAGCATTTATCAAAGACACTATCCCAAAAGTCGGTAGGGTTGAAATTTTGAATTTTAGTATGGATTATATCGGCACAGGATGGATGGTTGATGAAGGTATCTTGATTACTAATCGCCATGTTGCTGAGTTATTCGGCCAAAAACGCGGTAACCTATTTTCCTTTCGTGCAAGTCCAGAAGGTGATCTATATCAAGTTCGTGTTGATTTTAAACGTGAGTATCAGCGTAGTGATATTGCACAAGCAGCAGTTAAAGATATTATCTTTATTGACGAAAACAGTGAATTACGCCCAGACATGGCTCTAGTTATATTAGATAAAGCCAGCGGTGTTTTGCCATCACCTATTGAGCTTGATACTAGAGTACCTGACTTTCAAAATAATATTGCTGTGATCGGATATCCTGCTGAAGATCCTAGGAATGATGCCTTTGCTATGCGAGATATCTTTAAAGGGGTTTACAATGTAAAACGCTTAAGCCCAGGTCGGGTGAGCGGTATCAGGCCTGATGGTAAGCTTCTTGAGCATGACTGCACGACGCTAGGTGGTAATTCCGGCTCAGTGGTTATTAACTTAGAGACAAAAAAGGCTTGTGGACTACATTTTTCTGGCACTTATCGTGACAGAAACTTCGCTGTTACTTCTCTATGGATAAAATCCAGACTTGCAGAATTAACACCTAACCGTATCATTATTCCCTCAACTTTCCAGGGCGAAGCCGACGCTTCAGTAACACCAGAACAAGAAGGTCGTCCCGATGTAACAAGTGGCCGAAAAGGTTATTTGTCAACTTTCTTGGGAGATTCTGATTTCGAAGTACCTTTGCCTAAAATCGATCAAAGTTTACAAGCTAAGAAAGCGAGTGTTTCTGGCGACCAGAATGCTGAATTAAAATACACCCATTTCTCCATATGTATGCGCTCAGATCGTCGCCTTCCCTTTTTTACTGCCTGCAATATAAATGGTGGTCTATTGTTCAATTTTCCACGAAGTGCAGATCGATGGTTTTTAGATCCTCGCTTAGATAAGGACAACCAAATAGATGACGTTCTCTATTCTAGTAATCCACTTGATCGGGGTCATTTAGTACGTCGTCTTGATCCTGCATGGGGTGAGACACGTGAAGAAGCAAAGATGGCCGAGGAAGATACTTTTTTCTTCACAAATTGTACGCCGCAGCATTCCAAACTCAACCAGAAAATATGGCTAAGTCTTGAGGATTATGTCCTTAGTAACGCTGCTACTCACGATCTTAAAGTAACAGTTTTTACCGGCCCCATTATGAATGACGAAAAAGACCGTATTTATCGAGGCATTCAAATTCCTGAAGAATTCTGGAAAATTGCGGTGATTGTAAATTCGTTTACAAGACAGTTATCGGCTACAGGTTATATTCTTAGTCAAGCTGATTATCTTGGTGATCTGGAATTTGTTTATGGTGAATTTAAGACCTATCAAGTACCGATCAGCCAGATTGAAGAAAAAACGAAGCTATCTTTTGACCTCTCTGGCTTTGATCCACTGAGCAATACTGAAGCGCGACCACAAAGAGAAATTCGTAATGCAATTGATCTAATTTTATAAAAAAAGAGTTCAAAAATTATAAGTACAGTTCACTATTTTTGGCTAACTTAATTGCTCAATCTTCAATAGTACAGTTGATCACTGCTGTCCCGTTAACGAGAAAGCACTACGGCCCGATCCAGCCCAAAATGGTATATAATTATTTGAATAACTTGTTGAATCATATAGTATATATCAGGCAATCACCTATTGTAATACAATCTCTTCCCAAATACTAAAACTTGTACCGAGACATGAATTTGAGACGCAGGCAAAGCAGCATCAATAAACAACCCCGTGGCAAGACCACGGGGAATCGCAAGTTCAGGCCGTTCAATCTTTTTGAGTAGGAATTACGCCCTATAAAACCTGGGTGGATTCATGCCAATATCATTTGATCTTCTGCGCATTAATCTGATCTCTAAGATCTTGCAACGCTTTAGCAGCCTCAATTTCCGTCTTTTGTGCTTCCAAGAGTTTTTTATTTTCATTAGATAGATCAAAACGAAGTTTTATGAGCTCTGCAGGACCCGAGAGAATAGCCTTCAGCAGTTCAATTGGTATGCGTACTGCAGCCAGGAGTTCGCTCGGCTTATTCTGATCCCATTGAGTCAAGATACCATCGTTAAATTTAACATCATAAACGGTTCTGACAAAAGGGCCTGCTGAATAAGGAAGCAAGGAAACCGGCCCTTTGTTTGGCAACATCACCAGAGAACTCTGCATTGGTATATATCCGTCCCCGTTTTTCATAGAAACAGATATGATGTATGGAAGCAATCTTCGATATAACAAACCTTTTAAAGAGTCATTTTGACCACTTTCTTGTTTGAAACCGGTTGAGTATCCTTCATTACTCGCCAATTTTTGAGTCAAATTATCACCCATTACTTCTACTTTAAAAATTGAGGCTAGTTTCATCAAGTGAATATTTATGCTATTAACATCATCCTCTATTGTTGGGTCAAAAATATTCTCATATACAAATGGCTCTGGTGTTGTAGGACATTCCGGCTCTGTTGGTTTTGCTCCTAGAGTTTCTAAACTTGATCCTTGCATAGCAATTGCTGAGATCGTTTTTGCAATCTCGACAAGAATATCAGCAGTACGATCAGTGCTTGTCAATTTCGTTGAGCTGAGCAAACCCTTTTCATTGGCCATAATAGTAAATTCATCATCACGCCATGGCCAGTGCTTGGTAGAAGCCTGAAAATGGGCGGTTGGATCAGGTTCTGATTCCAGTAACTCCAGTTTAAATGAGTATTTCATTACAGGACATTTAGGTGGATTTGTACCTTTCATTAAATCAAGAAGTTCACTAAGCGCTTTGTTAGCTTCGGTCTCAGTGGTCTCTGTATCCTTAAGTTTTACTTTAGATAAGTCTCTTTTCTTTGTTGCATCGTTAATGGCATCTTGGCTAGCATTATTATTCGTCAGCTTTTTAAGGGTAGCTTCATCTTCATCTAATAGTTTTTTTGCATCAGCTTTATTCTTTTCGGCTTCTATTAAAGCTGCCTTTTTTTTAGTTAATTGTTCCGTAAAATCCTTTGGAAAAACTAATGTTCCAGTTGCTGAAATTCTGACGCGTTTTTTAGGTAAGAAGTATGAAAATCCTGACGAGGTATACTCATTTGGTGACTCTTTGCTTACAGCAGAAGCGTCAAAAAGTCCTGGGTGTCTCTTTGTTTCGACTAATGCGCAGGCATTGAGTAACAATAAACTGCTCCCTAATGCTAACCATCGAAATATTTTAGACCAATTCTTTATAGACAACATTTTATACTCCCCAACTTATGCAATATTCAAATCATGTACGGCAGCTTAAGCCATTATTTCGATAAGGTTATAATAACAAATTTGATATAAAGAAACAAAGAGCCTTATTTTTTCTTAAATACCGCGTTATGAGACACTGCGAATCTTCTATACCCGTATGAATCGCATCGTTCATCATACTGCTGTGAGTTCCAGGTTGCCGGGTGCAGTCTATCTGGAAATGATTGGACAGGCCAATCATGATCTGGCTACCTTAGTAGAAAAGACCAGACGACATGTTAAAGCCGATGGTTACTGGTTATTGCATAATCATCCACCGGGTAATGCTTCGCCATCGAGTCAGGATATCAGGCTCGCAGAAATACTTGCATCAACTGTTCCGAGTTTCAAAGGCCATGTCGTTATCAATACCAGTCAATACAGTGTCATTGATAAAGACGGTCATGTCGATTTTGTGGATTGGATGGGTGATCAGGCAGGAGGTTATCAGAATAATCATTATAAAAGTCATGAACTGCTCCTGGAGAAAATAGTCTCACCGGAAGATCTGGCAAAGATAGGTCATGCTTTAAAAAAGCGGGACCAGTTTTTTAACTTGATAGGCATCAGTGCAAATGGTTTTGTATTATCGTTAAGTGAGTTACCCCTATCGGTACTGAATCGTTCTCAAAATCTGCTTTTAGCACGACTACAGAATTTTGCACGAAATTCTGGCGTCAATACGGTATTTGCCATCACGAATGCTAATGATTACAGGCATTCGGTATTATCTAAAGCCTGTGAAGTTGGCATACTAAAAGATGTGCTAACCGTAGAGGGCTCTGATTATCGTTCATTGCGGGAAGAAGGGTTATTTGCGTCCATGCCCGGTGAAATAAGTGCTATTTTTAGGAAGCCAAGAGCCTTTGTGAAGGAAGATGGGGGATTGGGCAAACGCAAAAGTCGTACACGCTGACAGTTATTCGGTATTTAATACTAATATAGTATATTATAGTGATCTTTATACCATTTCATGTAATCTATAGTATTCATTATGTCTGTCAGATCATTTCGTGTTGAGCAAGTTCTGAAGAAACTTGGCGGTGATATTCGTGACGCAAGAAAGCGCCGGGGAATTACTGTGCAATTGATGGCTGAGCGCATGGGCGTTACACGGGTAACAGTTGCAAAAATTGAACGTGGTGAGCCTAATACCAGTATGGGCAATTACGCGATGGCGTTATACATCCTTGGTAAAGCCGATGAACTCGAAATGCTCATGGATCGTACCCATGATTCCCTCGGTCTGGATCTGATGGATGAAAAACTACCCAAACGGGTCAGGGTCTCTAAATGAGTGATACGCACCTGCTTGTCTCATTAGATTGGCAAGGACAATTGCATCGCATTGGTCACCTGGAAATTCATAAAAGCCGTGGCAGGGAAAACTACCGCTTTATCTATGAACGCACCTGGATCAAACATTCGAATCGCTTTGCCATTGACCCGGAACTCCCTTTACTGGTTGATATGCCATATTTGAGCAACAGGCTTTGGGGTGCTTTCCAAGATATTTCACCAGATCGTTGGGGCAGACTGATTCAGACACGCACAACTGGTATCTTTTTAAGTGACAGTGACTATATGTTAGGTGTTAGTGATTACATGCGCATGGGTGGACTTCGTTTAAGTCACAGTAATACGCCCGACGTGTTTCTTGCAGAACATACAAATATCCCCAAGTTGATTCATATGCGACAACTTGAAACCGCAGCCAGACATTTTGAGAGTGGTATCGAGACCGCCGCTGATCTTGCCATTCTTGCGCAGCCTGGTTCATCGCTTGGCGGGGCGCGACCTAAAGCGGCGATTGAAGATGCCGGTGAACTCTGGATTGCCAAGTTTTCTTCACAGAACGATACCGAACGAGTCAGTTTATGGGAAGCCGTCATGCTGGATCTTGCACAACAAGCCGGAATTGAGGTAACAGCATTTAGGGTTTTAAATGCAAAGAGTGATTCGCCGGTTTTGCTGGTCAAACGATTTGACCGTGATAAAACACTGCGTATCCCTTTTATGTCTGCCATGACGCTATTAGGACGCAATGAAGATACCAAGGAAGGTGCGAGTTATCTGGAAATTGCCGATGCAATTAATCGTGAGTCTGCGCAACCAGGGCAAGATCGCCTGGAATTATGGCGGCGCATGACATTCAACGCCATGACCGGCAATATTGATGATCATCTACGCAATCATGGTTTTCTGCGTGTTTCCCAGGGATGGCGGCTGGCACCTGCCTATGATTTAAATCCGACAACCCAACCTTTGACCCAACGAGTGCATCAACTGGCATTTAACCAAAGCGTTAAACCATCATTAGATACCTGTCTGGAGTTGGCAGACTACTCTGCATTAAATCAGTCAGTAACAGACCTGGCATTACAAAAGATCGGGAAAAGTCTGGGTAATTGGCAACTGACCGCAAAACGTCATCAATTGCGTAGCGACGAAATCAAGCGTATGGCGCCGTCCTTTGAGCATGAAGATAGTCAACGGCTAATTTCAATAGCCACAAAAACAATTTCACGGTCACGCAACAGGTAATGGCCGACTTATTATGTGCGGCGGTATTGAATACCAAGATCAGAAGATTTACTTTCCGCAACCTGATGCCAGGCTTCCTGTAATGCTGCGACATGGCGGTGTTACCTGGATAACGTGGGGCAGGCGCAAGGATGAAGTCACTGGTAAATTTCCGAATGGCGGCTGGGCGCGATTGAATTCCATCAAAAGCGGTAAATGGAAGCCCTGGCATCCAAGACCGGTATTAATTCCTGTTGAAAGCTTTATGGAAAAAGACCATGACAACCAGTCTCACTGGGTACCCTTGGATACAAGAATGGCGATTCAAGGACTATTGGCAGAAAGAGATGATGAAATGCGGGTTTATGTGGTGACTATCAACACGCCACATGAATATGCCTGGATACATGACCGCTGGCCTCGTTTGATCAAAGTATCAGAACCAAAACTATCAACTTCTGACGAAATCTAGCAGTTAGCTTTCTATTATCTGGAATTTCACTTTCATTGTTTTGTGGATTTGACATCGCTACGGCTGATGTGTTTGAATACTGTTTCATATATCAAACATGGGCCATTCGAAAAATGCCAAATCGTGGCGGAAAAAGAGAAAATGCGGGCAGACCACGCGGCCAGGGTAAATATGGCGAACCGACAGTTACAATACGTATACCCGAGAGTCAGGGAGCTACCATCAAAAACTTTTTGGATGCCTACCAGCGTAAAAGAACAGACTCCGATAGTGAGGCAACCAACGTGGATGAGTTTCTTATTCCTTCCATTAGCGATCAACCGACCTTGCTACCGCTTTTTTCCACCAAAGTGGCGGCAGGTTTCCCCAGTCCGGCAGATGATCATGTCGAGAAAAGCCTCGATGTCAGTGAATTTCTGATTGATCATGCTGCATCGACGTTCTTCGTTACGATTAAGGGGGATTCGATGATTGATGTCGGTTTGCTGCCAGGCGATAAAGTTGTGGTAGATAGATCAAAGACACCAGGCATCGGTGACATTGTGCTGGCAGTGGTTGACCGCGAATTCACCATTAAAATCCTTGATTACGGGGCGAACAAAATGCCCAGGCTGATTCCAGCCAATTCAACCGGTACTTACAAACCCATTTACATTCGCCCAGATACGCAGTTTGAGATATTTGGTGTCGTGATAGGATCGTTTCGCCGGTTCAAATGAGTACGTTGTTGCCATGTTATGTATTTCTTGATCTGGAAACAACGGGTGCTACCCCAACCCAGGATCGTATCACTGAGATAGGCTTAATCCGGTATGAGAACGGTATTGAAGTCGGTCGTTGGACTACGCTCATCAATCCGGAAGTCAGTATCTCACCATTCATTCAGCGGCTGACCGGCATAACCCAAAGCATGGTAAAAACTGCGCCGACTTTTTTTGAAGTTCGCAACACGCTGCTAGATTGGGTCGATGGTGCCGTTTTGTGTGCCCATAATGTGCGTTTTGATTATGGTTTCCTCAAAAATGAGTTCAAGCGCATTGGTATTACCTTCCAGAAAAAACTCTTGTGCACGGTTAAACTTTCAAGAAAGCTATACCCTCAACATAAAGGACATGGCTTAGATGCCATTATAGAGAGATTCAAACTGGTTTGTGAGAATCGCCATCGTGCCATGGGTGATACGGAAATGATGGCGGCATTCATTGGTGTAGCCATCAATGAATTAGGTAAGCATGCTGTTCAGGAAGTTGCTCTGGCATTACTGAAACAGCAAGCCATTCCGGCTAATCTCGACCAACTTGAAATCAATGCCATACCGGAGACCTTCGGTGTTTATTTATTTCATGGTGAGAGCGCACTGCTGTATGTCGGTAAAAGTGTCACTTTGAGAACTCGAGTACTCAGTCACTTTCAGGGTGATCACAGTTCAGCTAAGGAAATGCGCATCGCTCAAGAAATCAAGCGAATCGAGTACCGTGTCACCAGCGGGGAACTCGGAGCACTGCTATTAGAATCGCGTTTGATTAAAGAATATCAGCCTATCCACAATCGGCAGCTCAGACGTGAGAGACAATTATGCGCATGGCAGGTTTCAGATGACCCCGCGGCCCGGCCATTGGTTACCTTGATTTATGAAACTGATATTGACTGGACTACCTTAGGTAATGTTTATGGCACTTTCAAAACCAAACGCCAAGCACTGGAGATTCTAAATAAGCTTGCCGATGAGCATGGGTTATGTGACAAGGCATTGGGATTGGAAAAAGGCTCTGGCGTGTGTTTTTCTCATCAATTAAAACACTGCAAAGGCTTATGCGCGGACAAGGAATCCGCGGAATCTCATCGCTTACGCCTTTTGATAGCCTTAAGTGGTTACAAGCTTTTAGCTTGGCCGTTTGATGGTCGCATCGGGATTAGAGAACATAATCCGGATAATGACATGACAGAAGTGCATGTATTTGACCAATGGTGTCATCTTGGAACCGCGAGAGAGCTTCAGGAGTTTGATGAAATAGCGACTCATCCCCATTTTGATCGTGATACTTACCGCTATCTGCTGAAATTCCTGAACAGAAAGAACGTTGAAATCATCGCACTGCATGGATAAGCATAACCGCTCCATCGCGTTAATCGACGTGAATAATTTCTATGTCAGCTGTGAACGGGTATTTAATCCCAAACTGGAAGATAAACCAGTTGTGGTGCTATCCAACAATGACGGTTGCGCAGTTGCCAGAAGTAACGAGGTAAAAGCACTGGGCGTCAAAATGGGGCAGCCATGGTTCCAGCTAAAAGAGTTGGCCAAGAAACACGGAATCATTGCCTATTCATCCAATTATACTTTGTATGCCGACATGAGCAATCGCGTGATGAGCATACTGGCAGTGTTTAGCCCAAACCAGGAAATTTATTCCATTGATGAGTGCTTTCTGGAGCTGACAGGATTCCAAAGACATAACCTGATTTGCTATGGTCAGCATATTCGCCAGCGAGTGAAGCAGTGGACGGGCTTGCCGGTTTGTGTCGGAATAGGATCAACCAAGACGCTGGCCAAGCTTGCTAACCACATTGCCAAAAAGAATCCTGAGTTCAATGGTGTGTGCGATCTGAATGCCATGCCACTCCGGCAACAAGAAGATTGGTTCAGCAAAATTGAAGTCGGGGAAATCTGGGGCATTGGCAGACGGCTTGCACCCAAATTGCATGAAATAGGCATCAAGACCGTGCTGGATCTCAAAACCGCATCGTCATTGCAAATGCGTGCCCGTTTTTCGGTCGTGATGGAGAAAATAATTCGTGAAATCAATGGCACTGCCTGTGTCGAATTGGAAGAAATCAATCCCCCGAAAAAACAGATCGTCAGTTCCCGCTCCTTCGGCATTCCGGTATCCGATCTGGCCAGTCTGGAAGAATCGGTTTCTCTCTACATTAGCCGTGCAGCAGAAAAACTGCGAAGGCAACAATCCTATGCCGGATCAGTGCATGTGAGTATTCGCACCAGCCCATTCAAAGAAAAACAACCGTATTATGCCAACAGCATGACGATTGCGTTGCCGAGACAAACAGATGACACGAGATTACTAGCCAAGGCTGCACTTTGGGGATTGCGCAAAATTTATCGCCGTGGCTACCAATACCAGAAAGCGGGCGTGATGTTGTCTGAACTGGTATCAAGGCAATACCGGCAACTGGATCTCTTCGGTTCGGTATCAGCAGCAGATAATCAATCCAGCAAGTTGATGAGTGTCATGGATCAAATCAATGCTCGTATGGGTCGAGGCACTTTGAAACTTGCATCCGAGGGATTCAAGCAACCTTGGAAGATGAAACAGGGAAATAAAAGTCCAAACTACACCACAAATTGGGATGAATTGATTTGTGTTACGAAATGATCGACAGATTGGCTCACAATTTACCATTCAATAATTTATTTCATTCATGCGCCGAAAATATTTTCGCATCGAACGCCTGGATGCTTGATCAACCAAACCAAATAGTTTATCAATCTCACTCTTTCTACTAGATGGCTGATGTCCTATCACCTTAACAAACTCGCAAGTTAAACTGGAGCTCAATCGATAGAATTCTTGGTGCAGCTCATAATTATGAAGTTGTTTGTTTTTACTAGAAAAATAATTACTTTCTTCAAGGCGGGTGCGCCTTCCCGGCAGACGAATAATACTCTGTGAATCTGTATAAACCGTCAAAACCATGTCGCCACCACCGCCTAAAGCAACCGTTTCACTCAATGCCCACAGCAATGTTTGCAATTCCAATTTAGTCGAGTTGGTATGTTCAAAACGCTTCACTCTCACCGTATCTTTTAGCGATTCTATAGCTGCACCTAGCTCAGAAACCACAAGGTAAGCACCATATCCAATCTTTAATTGGTTATTAACACTACCGTCGATAAAAATATGAGAATAAAGCATTTCTGGATAAATTCTGCTTAAAACTAAAATTCAAAGCAAAGTATCACACTCTACTCGCCAATGGGATTAACTAATACGGCTCAGAAGAATGCGGGTAAGAAGGCAGGACTGGAAGATTTCTGTTTTTATGATTTGCGCCATACATGAGTTGCATGGCATCGACAGGCTGGAGCGAGC
>WBZN01000553.1_pt1 | contig 27933 bp, 23 predicted proteins | sample 5204281 | NCBI WGS metagenome assembly WBZN01 (sample SAMN12344347, study PRJNA552823) | activated sludge metagenome | biome: Activated sludge suspended growth; feature: Nitrification reactor; material: Wastewater; isolation source: activated sludge from nitrification reactor of wastewater... | reverse complement strand
GCAGCATGTGACCGAAAGACTACGCCGAGACGGCGAGGCCGGCAACCGACGCGGAACTGAAGCCGAACGTGAGTGAAAGCTGAACTGCCGCCCAACGACTTGGAGCTAAGCGGCGCGCCGCTGTTGGCGCGTCCGCTTGAGCGACGGGTTAGGCGGCCTCACGCTAACACCAACCCTCGGCCAGCTTCGACCGCGAGGCTGACGAGCCGCGAAATTTCATCGCATTGGTAGAAGAACGCGTCGCGGAGGGTCTCCGGCGGCGGCTGGTCTCGGCCAAGGTCACGCGCGAGATCGACGGTGGAACTGGCGAGTTGCGCGGCTTCGTTTGCGCTGATGGTGACGACTGAGAATCCCTCGCTCTTCGAGAGTTCGGCGCCCTCGAACTCGTACCCCGCCAAGACGACCCGCACGAATGCCGAGAGGGGCAGTGAGGCGAAGCGATCTTCGACACCTCGCCACTCGGCCTTCATTTGCCGTGTCTGGCGCGCGGAGATGAACTGGCTTTGATCAAGCTTCAGCAGCGCGCCGGCGGTTGGTGCGTGGAGCTTCACGTTGGCGACAAGATTCACCCACGCGCTGTTCGTCGCAACGTTCGTGGACTCGCCCACGTCCGGCCAGCCGAAGCGGTCGTGAAGGAGGCGGCCGATCGCGCCGAACGGTGGCGCTACGCAGAGATCAACGCTCATTCAGTTCATGATGTTTCCACGGCGCCTAACCCCTATTAGACACCCTAATCAACCCCACGCATTCGCGTCAACATGACGCCTAAGATCCATTCAATCACACGAATGAATCCCTGGAATCCACGACTTACGGAAGGCGTCGCCGATTAGGGCGACACTTTCAGGCCTCAGTCGCCCCCGTCCTTCCCGAGAAAGCGAAAGGGCCCAAGCCTTCCGGCTCGGGCCCTTGTATCGGACGCCCTGCTTTACTCGCGGCGGATCAGACTTTCGGGGCCGCGGCCAGGACTTCCTGGGTGGCGTGGTCGGCGTACTGCTTGAAGTTCTCGACGAACATTCCGGCCAGTTTCTTCGCCTGCGCGTCGTAGGCCGATTTGTCTCCCCAGGTGTTGCGCGGGTTGAGGATGTCGGACGGCACGTCGCGGATTTCCTTGGGCATCGCCAGGCCGAAGATCGGGTCGGTGTCGGTCGGCACGTGGTCGAGCTCGCCGGCCAGAGCCGCCGAGACCATGCGGCGGGTGTAGCGCAGCTTCATGCGGCTGCCCACACCGTACGGGCCGCCCGTCCAGCCGGTGTTCACCAGCCAGACGTGCGCCTTGAACTGCGACAGCTTCTCGCCGAGCATCTTCGCGTACACCGTCGGGTGCAGCGGCAGGAACGGCGCGCCAAAGCAGGTCGAGAAGGTCACGCTCGGATCGGTCACGCCGCGCTCCGTGCCGGCGACCTTCGCCGTGTAGCCGCTCATGAAGTGATACATCGCCTGCGCCGACGTCAGCCGGCTGATCGGCGGTAGCACGCCGAAGGCGTCACAAGTGAGGAACACCACGTTCTTGGGATGCCCGGCGCAGCCGCCGAGGTCGACGTTGGCGAGCTGGTCGAGCATGTAGCTCGCGCGCGTGTTCTCGGTGAGCGCCGCGCTGTCGAGATCGAGACGGCGCGTCACCGGGTCGTAGCTCACGTTCTCCAGGATGGTGCCGAACCGTCGCGTGGTGGCGTAGATCTCCGGTTCACCGTCGGCCGAGAGACGGATCACCTTCGCGTAGCAGCCGCCCTCGATGTTGAAGACGCCGTCCGGGCCCCAACCGTGTTCGTCGTCGCCGATCAGGGTGCGCTCCGGGTCGGCCGACAGGGTCGTCTTGCCGGTGCCCGAGAGGCCGAAGAACAACGCCACGTCGTCCGTGCTGGCGCCATAGTTCGCGCTGCAATGCATGGACAGGACGCCCTGCTTCGGCAGCAGGTAGTTCATGACGCTGAAGATGCTCTTCTTCATCTCGCCGGCGTATTCGGTGCCGCCGATGAGCACGATCTTCTTCTTGAGGTTGAGCACGATGAAGGTCGAGGTCGCGGTGCCGTAGGCCTGCGGATCGGCCTTGAGGCCCGGCAGGTCGATGACGGTGAAGCCCGGCAGGTGGGTCCGGAGCTTGTCGCCGTCGCTCTCGCGCAGGAACATGTTGCGCACGAAGATGCTGTGCCAGGCGTACTGCGACACCACGCGCACCGGCAAACGGAAGTTCGGGTCGGCGCCGGCGTAGCCGTCGAACACGAACAGGTCCTTGCCCTTCACGTACTCGGCGGCTTTCGCCAGCAGCCCGTCGAAATGCGCCTCGGAGATCGGCCGATTGTGACTACCCCACCAGATGTCGGCGTCGCTGCCCGCCTCCTTGACCGTGAACTTGTCCTTCGGCGAGCGCCCGGTGTGCTCGCCGGTCTTGCACAGCAGCGGACCATGCTCGGCCACCTCGGCCTCGCCGCGCCGCACCGCCTGCTCGTATAGCGCCGCCACCGGCAGATTCCAGAAGGCGGCGTGAGCGCCACCCAGTCCAAGCGACTCCAGGCCGTGTTTGCTGACGTGAGGGCCGTGGTTTTCCATTGGGAAATGTCTCCTGAGGGGAAGGGATGCGACGAACCCGTGAATTCTACCCGCTGCCCACCCCGGACGACCACCCCACCGGACGGGCAGGGAAAAAGAGGCGCGGGGAATTCCCGCGCGGCAATCGTCTACTTGCGCGGGGGGATGTCATGACCGATAGCGTCGTCGACGAGCTCGAGCGCCGGATCGAAGCACTGCAAACCCGTATCCGCGAGCAGGAGGTCTGGCGGGCCGTCACCGGCAAGACCACTCCGGCGAGCTTGGTGCAAGGGATCATGCGGGAGATCTATCTCGAAATCTCCTGGTACCAGCCGGACGTCATCGAGGCGACCATCGCCGTCATCGGTCAGATGCCGCGTTCGCTCGCGCCGCGCCGGGTGCGCGCCATGCTGCTGCATCAGGTCGAGGAATGGGACCACGGCGAGATGGCGCTGCGCGACTACGTGGGCCTGGGGGGGAGCGAGGTCTTCGCGCGCCGCGCCCGGCCGAGCCCGTCGGCCTGGGCCGTAGCCGCCTATTGGCGCCTGCTCGCGCACAAGCGGGATCCGTTCGCCTACCTCGGCGCGCTCTACCTGTTCGAGGGCCTCACCCCGCGCGTGACCGGCGAGGTGAAGGCGCACCTGCAGGCCAAGCAGATGGGGGCCGAGTCCCTGGAGTACGTGGAGTTTCATTCGACCGAGGACATCAAGCACCAGAACCTGGTGCGGCAACTCATCGACTCCTTGGCCGAGGAGCCCCACGCCAGGGAAGCGATGCTGCACGGCATCGACTGCTTCGAGCACGTCTACCCGATTCCCTGCTGGAACGCCGCGTACCTGCGTGCCCTCGCCGGCGGCTCCGAACCGGGCCTCCAGGCACTGGCCAGCTAGCACCGTGCGCGTCTCGATCCGGGCAGCGGACACGAGCGAGCTTGGGGAGGTGGGCCGCTTGCGGTACCGGGTCTATGTCGAGGAGATGGCCAGACCCCAGCGCTTTGCGGACCACGAACGTCGCACGATTCTCGAGCCCCTCGACCGCAGCGGCATCGTGCTCATCGCTCGCGACGGCAACGACTTCGTGGGCACCGTGCGCTGGAACCGCGGCCTGCCCGGCGAGTACGCGGAGTTCTTCTGCCCGGACGGGGGTATCGGCGAGGACGAAGCCCGGCTGTCGGTGACCAGCAAGCTCATCGTCCTGCCCGACTATCGCGCCTCGACGGTCGCGGTGCGGTTGGCGCAGGCAACGTTCGAGCTCGCGGCGCTCGGTCACGGAGCGCTGCTCAACTTCATCGACTGCAACCCGCACCTGCACGAGTTCTTCTCCGGGCTGGGATTCGAAGACTGCGGTCTGGCGGACCATCCGGAGTACGGCACCGTGCACCGGATGGTCCTCTGCCTGCCCGACGTGACACGACTGCGCGCGCTGCGCTCCCCTTTTGCCGAAATCGCCGTGCGCCGCTTCGACAGGCAAGACCTGGAGCGGGCGCGCCGGCTGCTCGACCGTCTGCGCCCCGGGGCGCCTCCGGCTGGCAACCCGACCGACGACCCTCAGCGCCCCTGCAGGTAGTCCACCAGCAGATTCGACATCGAGCGAATGCCCACCGCGATCGCCGCGTCGTCCGGCCGGTAAGTCGGCGTGTGGAGGCCGCTGGTCGTGGTGCCGGGCTTGACGATGCCGAGGCGGTAGTAGAAGCCCGGGATCTCACGCGCGAAGTAGCCGTAGTCCTCGCCGCCCATGACGGCGGGCGACTCGACGACCTGGTCGGCGCCCAGCGTGCGCACCAGCGAGGCCCGCGAGCGCGCGTAGATCTTGGGGTCGTTGATCGTCACCGGCGCGTTCTCCTTGTAGTCGAGGTCGAACGAGCCGCCGCCGGCGTGCGTCACGCCCTCGAGGATCTCGCGCATGCGGCGCTGGACGGTCTCGCGCGCCGCGACGCTGAAGGTGCGCACGGTGCCTTCGAGGTGCACTTCGGCCGGAATGATGTTGAAGCGCTCGCCGCCGCGGATCATGCCCACCGTGACGACGCTGGGCTCGGTCGCCGGCAGATTGCGCGAACGGATGGTCTGCAAGGTGTTCACCAGCTCGGCCGCCATCACCACCGGGTCGATCGACAGGTGCGGGTAGGCGCCGTGCGACTGCTTGCCCTTGATGGTGATGATGAACTGGTCGACCGCCGCGTACGCCGGGCCGGAGGTGACGCCCACCTTCCCTACTTCGGCCACCTGCCCGTCGCCCACCTCGTTGATCGTGTGCAGGCCGAAGATCGCCTCCGGCTTCGGGTTGTCGAGCACGCCTTCCTTGAACATGCGCAGCGCGCCGGTGATCTCTCCCGGCGGCGGACCTTCTTCGTCGGGCTGGAAGATGAACTTGATGGTGCCGGGAATGTCCGCCCGCAGCGCCGCGAGCACCGCCGCGGTGCCGAGCAGCGAGGTGGTGTGGATGTCGTGGCCGCACGCGTGCGCGACGCCGACCTCCTGGCCGAGATAGGTCTCGCGCTTGGTCGACTTGAACGTCAGGTCGGTGTTCTCGGTGACCGGCAGCGCGTCCATGTCGGCGCGCACGGCGATCACCGGCCCCGGCTTGCCGCCCTTCAGGATCGCCACCACGCCGGTCTTCGCGACACCGGTCTGCACCTCGAGGCCGAGCGCCTTGAGCTTGTCGGCGACCAGCTTCGAGGTCGCGACCTCCTCGTAGCCGAGCTCGGGGTTCTGGTGGATGGTGTGCCGCGCCGCGATCATCTCGGGCACGACCTTCGCCGTCTCGGCGTCGATGCGGGCGCGCAGGTCGGTGGCGGGCTTGCCGGCGGCGTGGACCGGCAGGGCGAGTGCGACGGACAGTGCGAGGGTGACGAGCGGGGGGATCCGGTTTCGCAGCACGGCTACCTCCTGGACGTGGTTCGGTACGTCGGGATCCGGCAGATCGGAGAGCGGCCATGTTACGCCACACGGGAGATGCCACTCCCGGTTTCCAGCATCCGTGGCTTCGGCTGCCGGCTCCGGCCGTCCGCTCGGGTCGGCGGCTAGGAGCGAGCCCTCTACCCGGGCCCTTCTCGGTCCCGTCCGCGTCTTCACAAGGAGCGGTTCAGGGCGCGGCGCGATCGATGCGCTCGAGAGCCCAACGTGCGGCTTCGGCGACCACGGGATCGGGATCAGCCGTCAGACGCTCGACGACGGCACGCGCGGCGGACTCGCGTGCGGCGCCGAGCGCGTAGAGCGCGTTGCGGCGCATCCCGGCGTAGCCCGGGCGTTGGAGCGCGGTGCCCGTCGCGAGGCGTTCGAAGTCCTCGGCCGACAGGGCCGCGAGCTCCGCGGCGCCGAGCGCGCTCACCGGCCGCGCGGCGACGCGCGGATCCGCCGGCAGGCGCTCCGCTTCCTGATTGAAGGGACACACCTCCTGGCAGACGTCGCAGCCGAAGGCATGTCCCTTGAGGCGCGGCCGCAGCGCGGCCGGCACCGCCGCCGGGTTCTCGATCGTCTGATACGAGATGCACAGGCGGGCGTCGACCACGCCCGGCGACGGAAATGCGCGCGTCGGACAGGCGCGCAGGCAGCGGTCGCACTCTCCACAGAGCTCGGCCTGCGGCACGTCGTAGGCGTCGACTTCGCGGTCGACGAACAGCACGGACAGCGTCAGCCACGAGCCGTGGCGGGGATGGATGAGACAGCCGTTTTTGCCGATCCAGCCGAGACCGGCGCGTTCGGCCCACACCTTCTCCATCGCGACGCCGGTGTCGACGCAGGCATAGGTCGCGAGCGTCGGGTCGAGCGCCAGCAGGCGGCGGCGCAGCGCCTTCAGGCCGTCGCGATGCGCGTAGTGATAGTCGCGGCCCCGGGCGTAGCGCGCGATCGGCGACGGCGTGCCCTCCAGCGGCGGCGTGCCCTCCAGCGACGGCGTGCCCTCCAGCGGCGGCGCGCCCTCCAGCGATGCCGCGCCGCCGGCTTCATGCGGGGCCTCGCGTGGAACCTCAGCGTGCGCGTCATAGGGGACCGCGAGCGCGATCACGGTCCGCGCGCCGGGCAGCACCACCCCCGGGTCGAGTCGCTCGGCGCGGCGCTCGTGCATCCACTGCATGTCCGCCGCGTAGCCCGCCGCGAGCCAACGCTCGAGCGGCACCGGATCGAGCGCCACGGCCCGCGCCAGACCGACGAGCGCGAAGCGCGAGGCGTGCGCGGCGGCGCGCACGGCGGCAGTCGAAAGAATCCCCGCCGGAGGCGTCGCAGCCATCGAACGCAGTCTAGTGGCCTGCAACGCCCAAATCGAACCGCGGCGGCGTCGGACTTCCTGGGAGCACAGCCCGATTCTGCCTGACGCCGTACGTGACGCCCGCGCCTGGGCGGTCCCCATCCCCCGCCGTGCGTCCCCGGCGGCGTCTGCACGAGGACCACGGCGCGCGGCCGGCGACCGGCGAGGACGGGGTTTGCGAGATGGCCCCGCGCTTCGGACCCACTCGCCGGGCGATTGCGCCCGACCGGCCTTCGCGGCGGGCACGGTCGTCCAGCGGCTCGGCCGGGTCGCGAGACACCCGGCGCGGCGATCCTCTACAATCCGGGCCATCGCCATGCCGAATCTGAAACCGCTGCGCCGCTGGGTCAGAGTCGTGATCGTTGGACTCCTGGGCACCGGTCTGTCGGTCGCGCACGCCAGCGGTCAGGCCCCGCAGCCGCAGTCCCTCGACGCGGCGCCCGGTCAGTCCTGGGCGGAGGGTCTCGCGGCCTACGAGAAGCACGACTACGTCGCGTACCTGCGCGCCTTCGAGGCGGTCGCCAAAGTGGCTCCCGATCATCCAATGGTCCTCACCCGGCTCGCCTCGGCCTACGCGCTCAACAAGAGGCCGACGGAGGCCATCCGCATTCTGAGCCGGTTGGTCGATTTCGGCGTATGGACCGAGATCGCGGCCAACAACGACTTCGCCTCCCTGGTCTCCTTGCCCGATGCGGCCGGCCTGCGCCTGCGCCTGCAAGCGCTGCGCGAGAAGAAGGTCCAAAACGGCGTGGTGGCCTTCCGGCTCACCGACCGTACGCTGGTGCCCGAGGGAGTGGCGTTCGACCCCAAGACCGGCGCCTACTTCGTGAGCAGCCAGTTCCAACGCAAGATCGTCCGCCGCACCGGCGACGGCGTGGTGAAGGACTTCGTGACCTCGGCGCAGGACGGTGTGTGGATGGTGTTCGGGATCGCCGCCGATCCGGTGCGCCGCGTGCTCTGGGCCACCAGTACCGCCGAGGAGACCATGCTCGGCGCCACCGCCCAGGATGCCGGGGGTACCGCGCTCTTCGCTTTCGATCTCGACACCGGCGCGCTCAAGCACCGCTATCTGCCGCCACCGGGAACCGAGGCGACGTTCGACGACCTGGCGCTCGGCAACGACGGCGAGGTGTTCGTCTCGGACTCGGCCACCGGCGCGATCTACGTCGTGCTGCGCGACGCGCAGCAGTTGGCCGTGCTCATCCCGCCGGGCCAGTTGGGCTCGCCGCAAGGCATGGCGCTCTCCGCCGACGGCAAGCGCCTCTACGTCTCGGACTACGGGCGCGGCATCTTCGCCATCGAGCTGCAGGCCGGCGTCGCGATACGGCTGCGAACGCCGTCCAATCCGACGCTGCTCGGCTTCGACGGCCTGCAGCGCAGCGGCGCCTGCCTGATCGCCGTGCAAAACGGCGTCGCGCCGTCCAAGGTCATGCGCCTGCGCCTCGGCGGCGACGGCCTGTCGATCGACAGCGCCGAGGTCCTCGACATGAACCTGCCGGAAATGGACGAACCGACCCTCGGCGTGGTGAGCACCGAGGGCTTCGTCTACGTCGCCAACAGTCAGGACAGCCGTTTCCGCAGCGCGCGCGGGAATTTCCTGAACTACACCGCCGCCGAGCCGGTGCTGCTCAAGATCCCGACCGCCAAGCTCTGCCCCTGAAGAACGCGGGGGGCGGGAAATCCCGCCGCCGGTTCCTCGGGCGCGCGCATCGACGCTCGGCCCGCAGAGAGGGCCGTCACGGCGCGGGTCGGATCTCGCGGCCGATTTCCCAGTGATGCCCGTAGGGATCGACCACGCGGCCGATACGCCAGCCGTGCCGATCGTCCACCGGCCAGACCGGGGTGGCCCCCGCGCGGAGCGCTCTGGCGAACACGGCGTCCGGATCTGGAACCTGGAGGATCATGCGCACCGAGGAACCTCCCAGAGACTCCGGGCTGTAGTTCGAATGCGGAGGTGACTCGTCAGCCACCCAGAACTCGGCCCCGTCCACCGAGAGTCGGGCGACGACTCCGCCGTCTCCGCCGTCGAGACGGAACAGCACGCGGGCCTGAAAGGCCGCACCGTAGAACTCGACGGCGCTGGCACCACTCCGGACGGAGAGCATGGGAGACAGAAGCGTCGCGGAGCCTGGGCCCGCGGATGGCAGGTTCGTCATCGGTTGACCTCAGCGGAAGATTGTCCTGCGAACGGTCCGTGTGGCCGGGCGCACAGGGCGACATGACCGCGCCGCTCTGCGGGATCGACCAGAGCATCGCTCCGCACACGAGCGCATGCCGTCTCAGTCGCCGAGCAGCACGGGCAAGCGATCGCGAAAGCTGCGACTCACGGTGAGCCGGCGCCCGGACGCGAGGATCGCGACGTAGGCGCCGTGCGGCGTCATCTCGAGCTCCTGCACGCAGTCGGCGTTCACGATGGTCGAGCGATGGATGCGCAGGAATTGGTTCGCATCGAGCCGCGCCTCGAGCTCGCTGATCGCCTGCCGCGCCACGTGCATCTTGCCCGCGGTCGTGTGGATGCGCACGTAGTTGTGCGCGGCGTCGATCCACTCGATCTCGCTGGTCTTGAGGAAGCTCACCCGGCCGGCCGACCGCACCGGTAACCGCTCGAGCGGCCGCCGCTCCCCCTGCCGGCGCGCCAGCCCGGCGACCTCCTCGCGCGCCCGCGAGAGCGTGGAGAGAAAGCGTTCCTCGTCGAAGGGCTTCAGGAGATAGTCCACGGCGTTCACCTCGAAGGCGCGCAGCGCGTATTCCTCGTGCGCGGTGACGAAAACCACCGCCGGCATCCTGCGCGGCCCCACCTCCTCGATCAAACGAAAGCCGTCGGCGCCCGGCATCTCGACGTCCAGGAAGACGATGTCGGGCGCGGTGTCGCGCAACGCCGTCATCGCCGCCGGCACGTCCGCGCATTCGGCTACCAACTCGATATCGGCGTGCTTCGCCAGGAGATCGTGCAGGCAATCGCGGCCTGCGGGTTCGTCGTCAACGATGAGCGCTTTCAACATAGTCCTCGTACTCCTGCGAGAGCTCCCCGACTTCTGAGTGATCCGTGAGATCGCGCGGCAGGATGACGTGCGGCAGCTCCACGCGCACGGTGAGGCCGCCCTGCGCGCGGTTCTCGAGCCGCAGGACGTGCCGGGTTTCGTACAGCTTGCGCAGGCGTCCGCGCGTGTTGCTGAGCCCGACTCCCTCACGAGGCGGCGCGCCGGCCGCAATGCCGGGGCCGTCGTCGGTGAGCTCGAGCACGAGACGGTCTGCATCGCGCCGTGCCGTGAGCCGCGCGTGCACGGGGCGCTGCGTGGGCGCCACCGCGTGCTTGACGACGTTCTCGACCAGCGGCTGCAGCAGGAGGTTGGGCACCTGGCAGGCGAGCAGTTCCGTCGGCACGTCGGTCTCGACGAACAGCCGGCCGCGGAACCGCACCCTCTGGATCGCCATGTAGCTTTCCAGATGTTCGAGCTCACGCTGCAGCGGCACCTCCTGCGCACCGGTGGTGGCTAGGGACAGGCGCAGGAAATCGCTCAGCCGGCAGATCATCGTGCGCGCCGCCTCGGGGTCGCGCGGCACCAGGGAGTTGATGGTGTGCAGGGCGTTGAAGATGAAGTGTGGATCGAGCTCCGCCTTGAGGAGCTTCATTTCGGTCCGCGCCAGCGCGGTCTCGAAACGGGCCGCGTCGAGCTCCGCGAGGCGCAGCTTGCGTTGCGCGGCGAACGCGCTCACCACACCGAGCAGCACCGCGTAGCCGAAGGCGTCGAACAGCATCCAGTACTGGAGCAGCCGGGTGAGCAGCTCGCGCGGCGTGAGCAGCACCGTGCCGATCGCGGCGTGCGCGGCCCAACGGACGAGGCCGATGGTCGCCGCCACCGCGACCGAGATGAAGAGCGAGCGCGCGAAGTGGCGCGGCAGCTGGCGGCCGAGCTGCCCGTGGCGCAGCGGATCGCGCTCGCACCAGTGCACGATCAGGGGCAGGTAGAGCCCCCAGAGACAACTGCCGATGAACGCCCAAACCGTGCCCTGCACGTCGACCGGCATTCCCGCCGTGCGATACGAGGCCAGCAGGCCGGCCACCTCGACCAGGCCCTCGAGCGGGCCGATCGAGACGATGAGGAGGGTCTTTCGTAGTCGCACGGTGTCCATCCGACGCGGCAGCCGCCGGATCCGGAGCGTAACGCAGGGCTTGCGGGTGACGACCCCGGCGGGCCTAGTGGACAAGAATTCATGCCCACCGGCGCCGCCGAAGAAGCGCTCTGGCTACGGGCGGATCGGAATCCAGATCTCCAGGCCGCCGCGGCCGGTCGCCGGGTCGAACTCCGGCCCGTAGCGCTCGAACTCGGTCCCGCCGATCGGCTGACGGCCAGACTCCGGGAACCAGCGGTTCAAGATCGTGAACCAGGTCCCGCGGATCTGCGAAATGTGTTCGCGATGCCGGAAGACCACGTACGTTTGCTCGGGAATGCGCACTCGGCTCCAGTCGCGCGGCACGTGCGCGAAGTCCCGCACTTCGACGCCGGTGACGTACTCGACGCGGCCCTGATCGTCACCGTTGCACAGCACGCCATAGGTCACCTCGCCGATCTGGCCGGGGATGTGTCCGATGTGCGGCGCGAATCGCTGCCACTGCGCGGGAATGCCGGCCGTGCTCGCGTCGTCGTAGCGCTCGCCGAGGCCGGCGACGAGGAACATGCCGCGCGTTTCGAGGCGCGGCTCCTCGAGAGCGATCCGTAGGGAGTCGTCCGGTTTGCACGAGTCCATCGTTTGGGGATCCATCGTCAGGGGCTCCATCGGGAAAGGCGCCATCATGGAAGGCGCCTTTGCGAAAGGCGCCTTTGCGAAAGGCGCCATGGGGATTGGCTGGACGAGCTCGACTCCGTCCAGCGTGCGTTGCGCACGCAATGCTTCGGGAGTGAGGCCGAACTGTTCACCAAAGGCACGCGTGAACGCTTCGTGCGAGCCATAGCCGGCATCGAGCGCCACCGCCAGGATGTCCGGAGCACCCTGGGCGAGCGCGCGCGCCGCCTCGCTCAGCCGCCGGCCGCGCAGGTAGCCTTGCACCGAGCGGCCGGTGGCGAGGCCGAACACGCGCGACAGATGGAAGCGCGACACGCCGGCCGCGGCCGCGATCTCGTCGAGATCGATCGCCGCGTCGAAGTGGGTCTCGATGAACCAGATGGCCCGGCCGACTGGACTTGCGCGGTTCACGTTGCCTCTCCCGTCCTCACGCCGCAACGATGTCGCGCTCCTGCGGAGCCCGCTTGATCGAGTTTGCGGTGTTTCCATGCCGCCCACGGATGCCGGCCGGATGCAGGCCGCGTGCCGGCGGCCCGCCGCGTGACCGTCTCGACGACCCCGGGCCGGCTCAGCGCGAGCGCGCCGCCGCGCCGCCCGCGGCCTGCACGAACACGGCCATCAGTTGCTCAGCGGCGAGATCCCAGCGGAAGCGGGCCGCCTGAAGAGGTGCCGCGGCGCGCAGCCGCTCCTCGAGCGCAGCGTCGCCGAGTAAACGCTGCAGCGCCGCCGCGAGCGCCGGGGCATCGCCCGGCGGCACCTTGAGGCCGGCGTCGCCGACGACCTCGGGCAAGCTCGTCGCGTCGGCCACCACCGCCGGCACGCCGCAGGCCAATGCCTCGGCGGGGGGCAGACCGAAGCCTTCGTAGAGCGAGGGGTACACGAACACCCGCGCCGCCTGCATCACCTCGAGCAGGCGCTCGCGGGAGACGCGTCCGAGCGCGATCAAGCCGCCGCCGTCGCCTGCACCGGCGCCATCGCCGGCCGCGTGCGCGATGCGACGCACCAGGGCTTCGCTCTTCCAGCCGTAGCCGCCGGCAAGCACCAAGGGCGGCGTGCGCGGATCGCGCTCGCGAAGAGCGCGCCAGGCGTCGAGCAGGACGCCCACCCCCTTGCGCGGCTCGAGCGTGCCGGCGTAGAGAAGATACCCCCCGGGAGCCCCGAGCTCGGCGCGGGTGCGCGCGATGTCCTCCGCCGTACCCGGGCGAAACTCCGGGTCGATGCCGGGATAGATCACCCGTACCTTGGCAGCGCACTGCGGAAAGTGGAACGCGAGATCGGCGGCCGTGGCCTTCGAGTCCGCGATGACCGCCGCCGCGGACTCGAGGTTGGCGCGCAGGAACGGCAGCACGCTCCAGCGCACCTTGAGCCGATGCATCTCCGGAATGAGCAGGGTCGTGAGGTCGTGCACGGTCACCACCGCCGCCACCGGGCAGCGCAGCGGCAGCGTGGTGATCGGCGACCAGAAGAGATCGATGTCGCCCCGCGCCAGGCGTCGCGGCAGGACCAGCTGCTGCCACAGCACCCCGAGCGGCGCCGGATGCGCTTCGAGGGCGATCCCCGCCGCCTGGAGCTCGGCCGCGAAGTGCGGCGGCTTGTGCGCCATGCCGACGATGTCGAACACCTCGAGGCGCGCCAGCTCGAGCAGCAGCGCTCGCGTGTACACCCCGATGCCGGTCGGCGCCGGCACCAGCGCCCGCAGGTCCACCGCCAGACGCGGACGCGACGGGCGCTCGCCTGGCACCTCGGAGACCAGGGCGGAATCGCGGAACAGGGCGTCAGCCATCGGTAGGCGGATCCTACCCGTTGCCTTCGCCGGGCCCACGTCAAGACGACGCCACAAACGCAGGGCATGGTCGTGGGGGTCGGCCGCGGTCCTCGGGCCGGAGGGTAGACCCCCCGCTTTTGCTTCTCCCGGAGGCGCGAGGACCACGGCCGACCGCCGCGACCAAGCCCGGCCCCCGAGGCGCGTGGTCCTAAACGGAGGGCTTGGCCGTGGTGGTCGTCCATGGTCCTCGGGCCGGAGGGTAGATCCCCCGCTCTTGCTTCTCCCGGAGGCGCGAGGATCATGGCCGGCCGCCACGACCAAGACCGGCCCAGACCGAAGAGCGGCCGCCGCAGAAAACCGCCGCCCTGCTAGAATTGAAGGCAAACCGGCCCGCGAGGGCCGCATCCCCGCACACGTTTCGATTTCAGAGGACTACAGGGAGATCGGTCCGCATGTCAGAAACCCCGTTCTTCGCCCAGGTGACCGCCAACTTCGACAAGGCGGCGGCGTTCACCAAGCACGACAAGTCGCTGCTCGAGCAGATCAAGGTCTGCAACAGCGTCTACCACATGGCCTTCCCGGTGGAGCTCGACGACGGCTCGATCGAGGTCATCCACGCCTGGCGCGCCGAGCACAGCCAGCACAAGCTGCCCACCAAGGGCGGCATCCGCTACGGCTTGCTGGTCTCCGAGGATGAAGTCATGGCGCTGTCGGCGCTCATGACCTACAAGTGCGCCATCGTGGACGTGCCGTTCGGCGGCGCCAAAGGCGGCGTGCGCATCGACCGCGCCAAGTACTCCGACGGCGAGCTCGAGCGCATCACGCGCCGCTACACCTTCGAGCTGTTCCGCAAGAATTTCATCGGACCGTCGATCGACGTGCCGGCGCCGGACTACGGCACCGGCCCGCGCGAGATGGCCTGGATCGCCGACACCTACGCCCAGCTCGCCGACAAGGACGTGAACGCGGCGGGCTGCGTCACCGGCAAGCCGATCCCGCAGGGCGGCGTGCGCGGCCGCAAGGAGGCGACCGGCCGCGGCGTGTACTTCGGCCTGCGCGAGGCCTGCGACATCGCCGAGGACATGAAGGCGCTCGGCTTGAGCAAGGGCCTCGAGGGCAAGCGCGTCGTCGTGCAGGGCCTCGGCAACGTCGGCTACTACGCCGCCAAGTTCCTGCAGGACGCCGGTGCCGTGCTGGTGGGTCTGGCCGAGTACGAGGGTGCGATCGCCGACCCGCGCGGCCTCGACCTCGAGAAGGTGATGAAGCACCGCGGCGAGACCAAGTCGCTGCTCAACTACCCGGGCGCCACGAACCTGCCGCGCAGCCTCGACGCGCTCGAGCTCGACTGCGACATCCTGGTGCCGGCGGCACTCGAGAACCAGATCACCGACGAGAACGCGCCGCGCATCAAGGCCAAGATCATCGGCGAAGGCGCCAACGGGCCGTCGACCTCGGTCGCGGGCGACATCCTGCTCGCCAAGGGCGTGCAGGTCGTGCCGGACATGTACCTGAACGCCGGCGGCGTGACGGTGTCCTACTTCGAGTGGCTGAAGAACCTCTCGCACGTGCGCTTCGGCCGCATGGAGAAGCGCTTCGAAGAGCGCGCCTTCCGCAAGCTGCTGATGACCGTCGAGTCGATGACCGGCAAGAAGCTCACCGAGGCGGAGATGCTGTCCGCGGCCTCGGGCCCGAACGAAGAGGATCTCGTGAACTCGGGGCTGGAGGAGACGATGATCAACTCCTACCAGCAGATCCGCGAGATCAAGATGCAGCACGGCGCCAAGTGCGACCTGCGCACCGCGGCCTTCATCAACGCGATCAACAAGATCGTCGTGGTGTACGCCGACCTCGGCATCTTCCCGTAGGCGATCCAGTCGGCCCGGGAAACCGGCACCGCAGGACCGATCGGCCCGTCGTGCTCTCACGGCGGGCCGCTTCTTTCTTGGGCGGCCGCCACGTCGCTCCGGGCCGTGGTCGCGACTCGCTGCGTCGGATCGCAAGGCGTCTTTGGCCCGATCCGGCGACGCCTGTTATCCTCCGCCGACCCTGTCAAACGAAGTTGGCCAAGAGGTACGTATGGCGAAGTGGAAAGGCTGGTTCCTGGGGTCGGTGTTCCTCGGCGGCGCCGTGTTGGCCGCGCCCTACGGACGTGAGGTGGCCGTTGCCCACCACCTGCAGGACGGCGAGGAATTCCTGATCAACCGCTTCGCGCTCCTGGCGCACGGCAAGTTGCTCTTCGAGGCGGTGTGGACCGATCAGGAAGGCGGCGGACGCCCCCTCACCAAGGGCACCGGCAAGCCGCTCTCGGACCCGTCGGATCCCCTGGTCTTTCCGCGGAACTTCAATCGCATCTCGGCACCCGACGCCAACTCCTGCGCCGGCTGCCACAACAAGCCGCGCACCGGCGGCGGCGGCGACATCGTCGCCAACGTCTTCGTGCTCGGGCAACGCTTCGACAACCTGACGTTCGACCCGAACGATTCGTTGATCACCAAGAGCTCACACGACGAGCGCGGCGACCTCACCCGTCTGGATCAAGTGGCCAACAGCCGCGCCACGATCGGTATGTTCGGCTCCGGCTACATCGAGCTGTTGGCGCGCGAGATGACCGCAGATCTACAGGCGATTCGCGCCACCGTGGCGCCCGGAAGCTCCGCCGGCTTGGTGAGCAAGGGCGTTCACTTCGGCACGCTCAAGCGCCAGGCCGGCGGCTCCTGGGACACGACCGGCGTCGAGGGACTGCCAGCCTCCAGCCTGAAGTCGAGCGGGCCGAGCGATCCGCCGAGCCTGATCCTGCGACCGTTTCACCAGGCGGGCGCCGTGATCTCGCTGCGCGAGTTCACCAACAACGCGTTCAATCATCACCACGGGATCCAGACGACCGAACGCTTCGGCAAGGATACCGATCCGGACGGCGACGGCTTCACCAACGAAATGACCCGGGCCGACGTCACCGCGGTGACGCTGTACCAGGCCACCCTGCCGGTACCCGGACGAGTGATCCCGCGCAATCGCGCGCTCGAGGACGAAGTGCGTCTCGGCGAGCGCGCATTTGCGGTGGCGAGCTGCACCGGTTGCCATGTGCCCGCCTTGCCGCTCAATTCACCGCGCTTCGTCGAACCCAACCCGTACAACCCGAGCGGCAACCTGCAGACCGGACAGGCTCCCGACTACGCGATCGGACTCAACAGCGCGACGCTGCCCGGTCCGCGCCTGCGGGCAGAGAACGGCGTCACAATGATCGCGGCGTACACCGACCTCAAGCTCCACGACATCACGAGCGGTCCCGACGATCCGAACCGCGAGCCGATCGACATGCTGCAGGCCGCCGGATCCGATCCATTCTTCGCCGGCAACGGCTCGTTCCTCACCAAGAAGCTCTGGGGCTGTGGCAACGAGCCGCCGTTCTTCCACCACGGCAAGTACACCACCATGCGCGCCGCGATTCTCGCCCACGCCGGCGAGGCGCAGGCCTCGACGGATGCCTTCCGCGCCTTGCCCGAGAACGAGCAGGACGCAGTCATCGAGTTCCTCAAGACCTTGCAAGTACTGCCGGAGGGCGCGACGTCCCTGGTGGTAGACGAGCGCGGTCAGCCGCGCGAGTGGCCTCCGCGGCGTTGATCCCGAGCGTCCGCACCCCGGGCGAGCGCTCGTGTCGGTCACGTTGTTTCGCCTGCCTGCGCGCGCCGAGGCACGGCAGCAATCGCCAGACGCGTCACACAACTGGCGCAGGAGGGCAGACACCGGGCGTCATCGGCGGGCTCGAGACGCCCAGCCTCCGCTCACGGCAGCTGATCCTCGTCCAATCCAAAGTAGTGCCCCACCTCGTGCACAACCGTGTCGCGGATCTCGCGCAGCAGCTCGCGGCGGGAGGCGCAGGCCTCGAGGAGCGGTAGGCGGTAGATCACGACCCGGTCGGGCAAGGCGCCGCCGTAGCTGCCCAGGCCGCGCTGGCCGAGCTCGATGCCTTGGTAGAGGCCGAACAGCGTTTCCTCGTCCGGATCCATGTCGAGCTCGCGCAGCAGCTCGTCCGAGGGCTCGTCCTCGACCACTACCGCCAGGTTCTGGACCAGGTCTCCCAACTCGGGCGGCAGGTCGTCCATCGCTTCGGCGACCACGGCTTCGAATTCCTCACGTCCCATGCGAACCATGCTCCAATTCTAGGCTCGGGCCAGTTGTGGTGCGGATGCCCCCAGGAACGCTACAATTCGTCCCTATCCGTCTCCAATTCGATGAGTGCCGAGGAACCATGAGAAAACTCCCGTTGGCCGCGTCCCTTCTTGCCATCCTGCTGTCGATTTCTTCGCTGGCCGTCGCCCAGAGTCCGCACTTCCCGAGTCTGGCGCAGCAGTTCAAGGACGCGGCCGTCATCCCGGGCTCGGCCCTGGAGCGGTTGATCCGCGCCAACCAGGACTTTTCGCTCCTACGTCCGGAAGAGGCCAAGGACAACTTGCTGATCCCGGTCTGGCTGCGGGTTCTGTGGCATCGGAACCATCCGGAAGGCAACTTCAACGGGGCCGATCCGACGGGCGGCTATCCGTTGGTGCTGCGGGAAGTAGCCGAGTGGATGCAGACGCACCAGGATCTGCGCCCCGGCCCAGGCGTGGGTGCCGAGTCGGACGCGGATGGTGAGTTCATCAGCAAGACCTCGGCCGCGGTCTCCGGCGAACAGCGGATCTCCGGCGCCCAGACCGCCCCGCACAGCGAGTCCGACATCCGCGTCAACCCGTGGGATCCAACCAAGATCATCGGCGCCTCGAACAACATCGGAGGCTCCGGCGCGCAGGCGCAGTTCTACTCCACGAACAGCGGAACGACGTGGAATCAGACCACGCTGTCGCTCCAACCCGGCGACGCCTTCCAGTCCGATCCCACCGTCGACTGGACGTCGGACGGCACGGCTTGGTCGACGACGATCGGCATCGACGCGTCGCAGACCGTACTGAAGATGCGCGCCTACAAGTCGATCGACAACGGCGCCACATGGACGTTCGACGCCACGTTCTCGGGTGCCCAGACCGACACCGACAAGCAGATGATCTGGGTCGATCACAGCAACACGTCGGCCTTCAAGGACACGCTGTACGCGATCTGGCACAACGGCAGCCCGGTGTTCGTCAGTCGCCGCACCGGCCCCGGCGGCTCGTGGCAGACGCCGCTGCAGATCAGCGGCGCCGAGACGACCCAAACCGGCATCGGCGGCGACATCAAGACCAATGCCAATGGCGACGTCTTCGCCTTCTGGCCCGACACCGGCAGCCAAAAGCTCTTCGTCGCCAAGTCGACCGACGGCGGCGTGTCGTTCGGAACGCCCGTGCAGCTGGGCCAGAGCTTCGATTCCTTCGACATCGGCGTGCCCTCGTTCAACAGCCGGCGAGCCCTGATCTACATTTCGGGAGGGGCCTTCCGTACGGTCAGCAAGAATCTGGTCTATGCGTCCTGGACCGATCTCACCGGCGCGAGCGGTTGCACGACACCGGCCAACCAGCCGGGCTCCAACGTCGCCTCGACCTGCAAGACGCGCGTTTGGTTTACCCGCTCCACCGACGGCGGGGCGACCTGGGAGACGGCGAAGATGCTGAACAACCAGGTGGGGCTCAACGACCAATACAACCAGTGGCTGACGGTGGACGAAGCAACCGGGGCCCTCGCGGTCATCTACTACGACACCGTCAACGATGCCGGGCGCAAGAAGGTGGACGTCTGGTACCAGTCGTCCTTCGACGACGGCGTGACCTGGTTCCCGGCGGTCAAGGTGACCTCGGCGCAAACGGATGAGACGGTCGCCGGCGCCGACAGCGGCAACCAGTTCGGCGACTACAACTCGCTCTCCGGTTATCTCGGCGTGTTCTTCCCGTCGTGGACCGATCGCCGCGGCGGCGCGAGCGAGGAGATCTGGACCGCGAAAGTCTCGGATCCGGCATGCACCGCCCCCGATCCGCCGACCATCGGCACGGCCACCGCCACGGCGCCGAATCAGATCCAGACCACGTGGACGAACGGCGCCTCGCCGTCGACCACGTTCAACATCTACCGCGCCTTCGGCACCTGTGCCGCGCCGGGCGCATTCACCGTGGTCGGCCCGGGTGTCGCGACCTCGCCCTACACCGACAATGCGGTCTCCGGCGCCACGACGTACGCCTACAAAGTGACGGGGCTGGACGCAACCGGCCACTGCGAATCGGCGGCCTCGGCCTGCGTCGAAGCTACGGCCACGGGTGCCTGCAATCTGCCGCCCACGTTCGCAGGCCTGGGTTCGGTCACCAACACGGCGACCGTCACCTCCACGAATCAGCTGTCGTGGACGGCCGGAACCTCCAACTGCGCCGGACTGGTGCGCTACGACGTCTATCGCGGCACGCCCGGTTTCACGCTGTCGGGCGCCAACCTGATCGCCAGCAACCTTGCCACGACCACGTTCAACGATCCGGGTCCACTGTTCAACGGCGTGGCCTACGAGTACATCGTGCGCGCCCGCGACATCAGCAACGGCGTTTCGGAGCAAAACTCCGTGCGCAAGAGCGCGGCGCCCACCGGCACCGTGAGCTTCACCACGCTCAACGAGACGTTCGAGGGCGCCGGCGGCTTCGACAATGCCGGCTGGAGCCACAGCGCGCTCAGCGGCGCCACGGACTGGGCCCTGTCGACGGCGCAGTCCAAGTCGCCGACGCATTCGTGGTTTTCGGCGGAAGCGATCTCGAGCAGCGACCGGGTCCTGGTCTCGCCGCCGTTCGTCGCCGACGCCGGCACGACGCTCTCCTTCTGGCACACCTTCGCCTTCGAAGGCTCGCTCGCTCAGTGCTTCGACAGCGGCACGCTCGAGTACACGATCGACGGTTCGACCTGGACCGTTCTGCCCGACGCGGCCTTCACGGCCGGCGGCTTCAACGGCACGACGAACTCGGGCTTCAGCAACCCCATAGGCGGCAAGCGCGCCTGGTGCGCCGGCACGATCGGCGCGATGACGCAGGTGACGGCGAACCTGGCAAGCCTCGCCGGCAACACCATCAAGCTGCGCTGGCACGAGGGTGACGACAGCAGCGTTGCGAAAACCGGCTGGTACGTCGACTCGGTCGGCCTGACCGACTTCGGCACCGCGAGCGTCTGCTCGGCGGCTTCCGGCGCCTTGCAGTTCTACAGCCTGCTGCCATGCCGTGCGATCGACACGCGCAACGCGGTCGGCACGTACGGCGGCCCGAGCATCGCCGCCAACACGACGCGCGGTTTCCCCTTGGCCGGCCAGTGCGGAATCCCGGCCGACGCGGTAGCGGTGTCGGCCAACGTCACCATCGACACGCCGGGCATCGGCGGCACGCTCAACTCCTTCGCCGCCGCCCTGCCGGCCAGTCCGAACACCAGCGTGTTGAGCTTCAAGACAGGCAAGACACGCGCCAACAACGCCGTGTTGATGCTCGGCAGCGACGGCACGAACGACGTGAAGATCCAGAACCAGTCGACGGCGGCCGCCAGCGTCATCGTCGACGTGAACGGCTACTTCAAGTACTGAGCGATCGATGCACGGGTGGCGCGCTGCGGGGCGCCACCCGCTCGCCGATCGGCCGGCTCAGCCGAACACGCCCAGCAGGCCGCGCAACCAGCCGAGCTCGTCCTCGTTGATGGTGTGGCCGAGCCCGGGATAGATGCGCATCTCCACCTCGCCGCCGAGACGCGACAGCACGTCGGCACTCTCTTCGACGCGCTCCTTCGGGATGTGCGGATCGCGGTCGCTGCAGCCGAGAAAGACAGGCGTCCCGACGAGCGAACCCCGGTAGTCGCGCGGCGTGCCCGGTGGGCCGATGAGCCCGCCCGAGAAGGCGACCACGCCGCCGAAGCGGCGCGCGTTGCGGGCCGCGAACTCGAGCGCGAGGCAAGCGCCCTGCGAGAATCCGACCAGCACCGTCCGTTCCGCCGGGATGCCGGCGGCGGCGACGTCGTGCAGCAGCTTGCCCAACATGCGCAGTGCCGAGGACAGATACGGCTCGTTGCGCTCGAGCGGCGCGAGGAAGCTCTGCGGGTACCAGGTGCGCCCGGCGGCCTCCGGCGCGAGCGCCGCGATCCCGGGCCGCACCACCTCGTCCCACAGAGTGAGGATGTCCTCCGCGCCGGCGCCGCGACCGTGCAGCAGCACGAGCGCGGCCTCCGCCGAAAGCAGCGGTGAGCCGGTGCGCTCGACCTCGACGCCGGCATGCGGATCGCTCGCGCCGAAGACCAGCGTCGGTCCGGCGGGGGCCGCCGATGCTGCCGCTACCGCTGGCGCCGACCGCGTCACTCTCTCCTGGCGCGGCGCAGGCAACCGGAGCGGCTTCAAACCCGCGGCAATCGAGGCACGGTCGCGCTCCAGCCACGGCGGCAGGCGCAGCGCCTGCCCCAACGCGGCGCGATCTTCGTCGACCAGGAACCCGGGCCCTGCCGTCGCAAGCTCCACGATGTGTCCGTCGGGATCGCGCGAATACACGCTCTGGAAGTACACCCGGTCGAGCACCGGCGAGGCCGGCAGATGCTGTTGCACGAGCCGATCGCGGAACCACTCCTGGCTCTCGGCGTCCGCCACGGCGAAGGCATAGTGATGCGTGAGACCGCCGCCCATCTGGGCGCGCCGCGAGCGCTCGCGGTCGGCGCCGAAATACGTGAGCAGCGTCCCGGGCTGGCCGCTCTCGGCACCCCAATACCAATGGCCTTCGCTCGTGTTGTCGTAGTTGACGGTGCGCTTCAGGCGCCGCAGGCCGAGCACACCGCGCAGATAGGCGTCGGTACGCTCGAGATCGGAGGAGATCGCGGTGATGTGATGCATGCCGCGGGCGAGCGTCATCCCGGCGTCGATCTCGGGCACCGGCTCGGGCCAGGTCTCGGCGGCGATCGCGACCTCGTCGCGCCCGCCCTTGAGGAGATTCGCGGGCGGCGTGATCACGGTCTCGCCGAGCGCCTCCAACGCCTCGTCCACCGTCCAGCCCGGGCCCTCGGTGGCGATCTCCAGAATCGTCCCGTCGGGGTCGGTGCAATAGATGGACGTGAAATAGCGCCGGTCGTACGGCCCCAGCACGCTCAACCCGAGATCGTGCAGGCGCCGCTTCCAGCGCAGCAGGGCCGGCCGGTCGCCGACGCGGAAGGCCACGTGGTGGGTGCCGCCGATGCCGGTGCGGCCGCGCGCCGCGCCGGGCCATTCGAAGAACGTCACGACCGTGCCGGGCGCGCCGGTGTCGTCGCCGAAATACAGGTGGTAGCTGCCGGGGTCGTCGAAGTTCACCGTCTGCTTCACCAGCCGCATGCCGAGCACGCCGGTGTAGAAGTCGACCGTGCGCTGAGCGTCCACGCAGACGATGGTGATGTGGTGCAGACCGACGATCTTTGGCGCTTCGCTCATGGACAGGGCCTTTCGCTATGGACTTTCATCGGCACGACATCCCGCGCGAGCGTGGAAATCAGAACGAGACCCCGTCGGGAGCGAGATACACCTGCACGCGCGGCGGATCGGGCCCGCGGTGGAAGCTGCTGGCGCGCGCCTCGATCTCGCGATCCTGCGCGATCAGGCGCTCGCGATGCCGCAGATGGTCGAGCCAGGACTCGTCCACGAACGACTCGAGATAGCGCCCGGGATTGGCGGCGTCCGTCCACAGACTCCAGCGCACGGCCCCGCCGCGCCGCCGGCTGCGACGCAGCAGGCGCATCGCGGCGCTGAACTCGGCGGCGCTCGCCGGCTCGATCAGATACTCCAGGGTCACCAGCACCGGGCCGCGATCGGGCTCGGGCTCCGTGGGCAGCAGGGGCACCGGCCAGTGCCGCGAAGGCGCCAGGCTCTGCACGTCGGCGCTGCGCACGCGATAGCGCAGACGTGCGAATAGGCCGACCAGGATCCCCGCCGCGCCGACCGAGAGCGCCACCTCGCTGCTCGAGTGCTTGGCGACGTAGCCCCAGAGCGCGCTGCCCGTCGCCATGCTGGCGTAAAACACCAGCAAGTAGAAGGACAGCGCTCGCGCCCGCACCCAGGCCGGCACCGCGGTCTGCGCCGCCACGCTGAAACCCGAGAGCACGGTGAGCCAGGCGCCGCCGGCGATCGCGAGCGCCACGGCGGCGATCCAGAAGCGGTCGGCCCAGGCGAGGATCCCCATGCCGCCGGCGAACACCAGCGAACCGGTGAAGGCGAGGGCGTCCGCGGTGCGCTTGCGCCGCAAGCGGGTGATCAACGCCGCGCCGGCTACCGCGCCGCTGCCGAAGCAGCCGAGCAGGATGCCGTAGCCGTCGGCGTCGACGCCGAGGCGGAAGCGCGCGACCAGCGGCAGCAGCGCCCACAGACCGCTGCCGCAGAGCACGAACAAGCCGCCGCGCACCATGACCGCGTGCAGGAACGGCGCGTGGCGCACGTAGCGCGCCCCGGTGCGCAGGGCTCCGACGAAGCGTTCCGCCGGCAGCACGCTCACCGACGAGGACTCGCGCGACCAGCGAAACAGCACCGCCAGCACGCCCAGGAACGAGACGGCGTTGAGCAGGAAATTGGCGGCGGAGCCGAGCGCCGCGATCGCCAACCCGCCGAGGGCCGGGCCGATGGCGCGCGCGATGTTGAAGCTGATGCTGTTGAGCGTCACCGCCGCGGCGAGCTCCCCCGTCCCGACCAGCTCGGGCAGGATCGACTGCCAGGCGGGCGCGTTGAGCGCCGAGCCCGCGGCCAGGGCGAAGGTACAGATCAGCAGCGCCCAGGGCGTCACGTGATGCGTGAGCGTCGCAATGCCGAGCCCCAGCGCCACCGCCGCCTGCCAAGCCTGCGTGACGAGCAGCATGCGCCGCCGGTCGAGCAGATCCGCCGCCACCCCGCCGGGAAGGGCGAGCAGGAACATGGGCAGGCTGCTCGCCGCCTGCACCGCCGAGACCAGAACCGGCGTCGGCGCCAGGGTGGTCATCAGCCAGCCGGCGCCCACCTCGTGCATCCAGGTGCCGATGTTCGAAAACAGGCTGGCGATCCACAGCGCCCGGAACACCGACTGCCGCAACGGCGACCACGTGCTCTGGCGCGCCACGACGGCCGGACGCTCGGTGGCCGGAGCGGCGGGGCGGTTGGCGGGTGCGACGGGTTCGGACATCGTTGCGGGCTGGCGCTTCGAGCGCGATTATCCCCCACTGCGCCGCGGGAGCCCTCTCGGGCCAAGGCGCGGAGCGGGAGAAGCTCTCGAGGCCGCCGAGCGGCTGGGCGCGAGTGGTGACGAAACCGACCGGCCGAGGAGCGCGATTCTCGCCGCCACGGGTCGCGCGGCGGAGGTCGGTTCCGTTGCTGGAGAAGAGACTGTCCGCGGACACCCGCTCCGCACGGGCCCCGCGACTCCGACCGAGCCTAGCCGCGGAATCCGATTCTGGCGTGCGTGCCGTCGCAGTACGGCTTGTTGTCCGAGCCCCCGCAACGGCAAAAGGCCGTGGCCTCGTGCCGGCGCTCCGAGCTGCCATCGGGTCGCTCGACGACGAGGTCGCCGGTCACCAGGAGCGGGCCGTTCGGCAGCGGTCGGACCCGCGCCTCGGCGTGCTCCTCCTCCGTCGCTCCGGCGGCGTCTACGGAATCTCGGGGCTGGTCGTCCGTGGCGCGCACGTACGACAGCGCGCCCGACGGGCACTGGTCGACCTGGCGCACGATCGCCTCCGTCGCGGCGCCGCCGATGCTCACCCACGGTCGGGCGCGGGGATCGAAGACCTCCGGCAGGCCGCGGAAGCAACGCGCCGAGTGGACGCAGGCGCTCGGCTTCCAGACCACCGTGACCTCTCCGTTGCTGTAGCGCTTGACGATCTCTTTCATCGCGTCTCCTCCAGCACCGTGTCGATGTCGGCGCCCTGAGTGAGCAACCGGTGCGCTGGACAGGCATTGGCAATGTGCAGCAGGCGTTCGCGCTGCTCTCCACTGAGCTGCCCCTGCAGCTTCAATCGGCGATGGATCATGGTGCGGCCGGCCGGTCCCGACTCCATTTCGAGCTCGACATCCACACCGAGGAGCGGCCAGCTCTTGCGCTGCGCGTACATGCGCAGGGTCGCCGCAGTGCACGCGGCGAGGCCCCCGAGCACGAGCTCGAACGGTGCCGGCCCGCTGTCCTGGCCGCCCTGCGCGGCTGGCTCGTCGGCTACGAAGCGGTGCTGGCGCGCCGCGAGCGCCACCGCGAGTCCGGTTGGTCCCAGCTTTCCCGCGACAGTGACTCCGCTCATCGACGCCTCCAAGGGCCGCCCGGGCTTCCGACAGGCGATCCAAACCACGGTAGCATCCGTATCTCGATCGCGTCTGGATGCGATCGAGCGCGTTCGCGCATCCGAGATTGTACTCAGCCCACCGACTCCAGGAGGACCTTTCATGCGCCGTTTGCTCTCCGTCGCCGGCCTTCTCGCCCTCGCCCTGCTCGCCCGCTCCACCGCCTCCCGAGCGGCCGACCCGCAGACTTTCACCGGTGTCATCAGCGACGACATGTGCGGCCTGGACCACACCGAGATGGCGGGCGGCGAAGGGGACAAGAAGTGCACGCTCTCCTGCGTCGAAGGGGGCAGCTCCTTCGTGCTCGCCGACCGGGAGCACAAGAAGATCTACGAGCTCGACGATCAGAAGAAGCCGAAGGAGTTCGCCGGCGACCAGGTCGTGATCACCGGCACGCTCACCGGCGAGAAAATCCACGTCCTGACCATCACCGCCGCCAAACCCTGATCCGCGGCCGGTACTCGGATCACCGCCTCGCGCCGAGCGCAGCCTGCTGGGCACGAACGGAGCGCGACGGCCCGCGTGGCGCAGTATCGTAGGAGCTCGGGAAGGTCCCTGGGCGGCGGTCCACGTCGGCTGCCAGTGACTCGCCGAGCGCAATCCGACACGGAGGTCCGATCATGAACAGCAAGCCCCTCATTCTCGTCACCGGTGCCACCGGCGCTCAGGGCGGTGGCGTCGTGAAACAGCTTTTCGACCGCGGATCGTTCGTGGTTCGCGCGTTGACCCGGCGCCCGACCTCTCCCGCGGCGGCGGCCCTGACAGCGCTCGGCGCCGAGGTGGTCGCCGGCGACCTCGCCGACCGGCCGAGCCTGCGCCGCGCGCTCGACGGCTGCTACGGCGTCTTCGGAGTGACCAACTACTGGGAGCACTTCGAGCGCGAGCTCGAATACGGCCGGAACCTGCTGGACGAAGTCGCCGGTGCGAAGGTCGAGCATCTGGTGCTGTCGACGCTGCCGTCGGCCCGGCAACGCTCCGGCGGCACGCTCGAGGTACCCCACTTCGAGTTCAAGGCACAGCTCACCACGGCGGCGCGAGAGATGGCACTGCCGGCGACCTTCGTCGAACCGGCGTTTTACTACGAGAACTTCCCCAACATCTTCGCCCCGCGCCCGCTGGGCGACGGCACCTGGGGCTTCTCGTTTCCGCTCGGCGACACGCCGCTCGCCGCGGTGGCCGTCGACGACGTCGGCGGCATCGTCGCGCCGCTCTTTGAGCGCCGCGCGGAGTTCCTCGGCGCCACCCTGGTGTTGGCGGGCGACGAGCTTCCCGCCGCCGGCTACGCCGCCGAGATGAGCCGGGCGCTCGGCGTGCCGGTGCGGTACCAGGACATGACGCAAGCCGAGTTCGCGGCGTTGGGATTCCCCGGTGCCGACGATCTCGCCGCCATGTTCGAGCTCTACCGTTCGTTCACGCCCAGTCGGGCAGCGGACATCGAGCTCGCCCGTACGCTGTTCCCGAAGCTGCAGCCGTTCGCGGACTGGATCGCCACCCACAAAGCGCTCTTCGGCACCCTCGCGGCATCGGCGTAACGTGTGGCGGCTCAGGCGGGGCGAGAAGCGCCCCCCGGGCCGCGTCAGTCCATGCTCTTGCGGACGTCGAGCAGCGTCTGGTCGGCGGCGTCGACGCGGATCAGGCCTTGCCGCGGATATTCGAGATCCAGGATGACGTAGAACGTGAGCGCCATCGTGCCCGCGAGAATCACCATGTAGAGCACGTTGCGACTCCTGCCTTCGCAGAGCACGGAGCCGACGAGCAGCGCGCTCACCAGGCTCAGACCCGCGAGCAGCAGGAAGATGATGACCGGCGGATGGTTTCGCGTGGCCACGGCGCGCGTGGTCGTGATGTCGAACATCGCGTTCAGGGCCGGCAGGAGGAGCATCGGCACGTGGCTCGCGGATTCCGGCCGGCGGCACGCCGCGTTCGCCGCACTCCAGATCTGATCGTGGAGCGTCGTGGCCCGCTGCAGACTGGCCGCCGTCCCGGCGGCATCGCGGGTCTGGCGGTAGGTCTCCGCGCGCAGGTCGGCGTACTCGCGAAACAGGCGCCGCAGCTCCGGCTGCGCGTCGCCAGGGAGCAGGTCGAGACGCAGATAGGCGGTGCCGATCGCGTTCGCCTCTTCCCCGATCAAGTGCCGGCGGACCTCGAACCGGGACGCCGCGCCCGAAAGCGTGAGCGCGAGCAGCAGGCCGAGCAAGCCGAAGACCGCTGCTTCGACCGGCCCCGCGCCCGGCGCCGAAGTCCCGGGTTCCCGAGCCAGCCGGGCGCGGCCCAGCCGTCGCCCGAGCTCGAACAGGGCCAGCATGCCCGCGAACAAACCGGCGGCGGACAGGGATGCTGCGAAGGTGAGGTTCATCTCCGGCTACCTCGTCCAGCGGGAAGGGTGGTCAGCCTCGAA
>WBZN01000552.1_pt1 | contig 28036 bp, 23 predicted proteins | sample 5204281 | NCBI WGS metagenome assembly WBZN01 (sample SAMN12344347, study PRJNA552823) | activated sludge metagenome | biome: Activated sludge suspended growth; feature: Nitrification reactor; material: Wastewater; isolation source: activated sludge from nitrification reactor of wastewater... | reverse complement strand
TTCTGTTCCATACTGTTTCTGCCAATCCATCAAAGTCATTCCTTTGCCTTTCATCACCTACCTCATTATCCTATTGATCTTGCTATATAAGATGAAAAACACTGAGAATAGTTCATAGGCATTTAAATAAATATATGTACCCCCAAGCTAAGAAACCAACAAAAAACACAAGCACCAAAAACCCAGATGCACTATTAGATTTTTTCTCAGATTCATTTTCCATAAAATTTCCAATTTAATTACCCTAATAATTTTTAATTGAAACTAAGATTACGGACTTAATAAGCTGCGTTTTACCACTAAAATTAGTCTCATATGAAGCCTAACTAGAATTAGACGTCCGAAATGACGTAATTTACTACGTCACAAATGAAACCTAATATGGAATTATTCGTGGTTATCCCCTTTATTTATACCAATTAACAGACTTGTCTGTCATTTTGTCAGGTATGTTTAGACCCACAAATTAAACGAATCATTAAATAGAAATACACCCCAACTTCCGAATTGGCTACGAGATAATTTCAGGCTGAAGCATTACAGTTTCGTACTGAGCAATTTGATATTGCTTGAATGAAGTGTTTACCAGTTGCGATACCTTCCATAGCAAGGTTTGATAAAGTTGCCCTATAAAATGAGGTAACTCTAAAATTACAGTTCTCGTTCTATTGCTGTGCGTTAACACACAGATCAAATGACTGACCCAACGTATTCTTTTAGAAGTCGCTTGCTTGAGCTGCATCATTTGATGTTGCGCTGAGAGCGAGCGATAAAAGTTTCATAAATCAGCTTTCAGGATGCGTTCATTATTTGAGTGAGCTTCCTAGCGAACTTTACGGGTAATTTTCATGGTCCATATGAATAGTGATAACTTGGGATTTGGTATGCCTGCTCGCCATACTCAGAAAACAATAGCAAGTGAGTTAACGCTGAGCTATCGGTTTAAATTAGGGCTGTTCGCGTTACTGGGTCATGCGGTCGTGCATGGGCCATTGCTTGGGTTAGTGCTGATCACGGCTATCATTTGGGCTGATTATGCTGTGTCAGCCGTCTTAAATAATGTCGTGCTGATTACCTTGATTCCCATTCTTTTATTACTGCTTTCAGCTTCGAGAATTCGATTGGAAAAACCTAAGGGTTATACGCTGCAACAGAATGATTTTCCAGAGTTATTCGCTTTGCTGAGTGATATGAGTCAATGTATTCATGCGCCTAAAATCGATCAGGTCATTTTGACGAGCGAGTTAGACGTTACTGTCATTCAAACACCAAAGTTAGGCTTATGGGACTGGTCTCATAACACCCTGGTTGTTGGTCTTGAATTGCTATTGATTCTTTCTCATCGTCAAGTCAATGCAGTGTTGGTTCATAAATTAGGGCATTATTCTAGAAAGCATCATGGCTTTAATAATTGGATCTACCAGAGCAGAAAGCACTGGCAGCAGTTACGCAACACGTTAGATCGCACTCATGGGGTAGCGCCGATGCTGTTGAGACATTTCTTTAATTGGTATTTACCAAGATTTAATGATTATTCAGCAGCAATTATACAAGTGAGCGAATATGAAGCAGACGCATTGGCTGCTAAGATAGTTCATCGCGATTGTATGGCGAAGGCACTGGTCAACCATAGGGTGGTCGGTCCTTACATTGAGGAAATCTATTGGTCGACATTCTTTCAGCAGGCTGATGATTTACCCAAACCACCTTCTCCGTGGGAAAGCTTGCGACATTATTTAGTGAATGATTTGTCAATGAGATCAAACTTGAAAAGGCGGTTACAACAACGTTTATTAGCACAATGCGATACATTTGAAGCCGATCCTTCGCTGGCCGATCGTTTAGCTGCCCTGAATGTTCATGCAGAATTACCAGATCCTTCGATGATTTCAGCGGCAGAGATCTGGTTTGATTCAAAATATCGTCGTGTGATCTATGATTTTGATCAGATGTGGCTGGAAATAAACGCTAAACGCTGGGAAGAAAGATATGAATACGTGAAGCAAGCTAAAACACGGCTTAAGTACTTGCGCAATTTTAGTTTAGTAAAAATGACAGATGACGCGTTATGGGAAAAAGCCCAACTGGAAGCCGAGTTGGGTGATAAGGATCAAGCGATCTTGGCATACCGGAGTTACCAAGATCGTTTTCCGGATCATGCGCTGGCCGCTTTTCACTTAGGGCGTTATGCAAGCGCAGCCGGAAGTAATGAAGTGCTAATTCAAATGAAAAAAGCACTGATACAGGCAGATTTAGTTATTCCAGCTTGCCAATATGCTTGTGAGTATTTAACTCGCAATCACCGAAAGCAGGAGTCGTATTGGTGGCAACAACAGGCTGAACGTCAATTAGTCATCGATCATCAGGCGGATGTTGAGAGAAGCGAATTAGTCGATTCAGATCAAATCATGGCCTATGAGAGTGATGACGCAACTCAAACTTATCTAGCTGAGAAACTACGAGAAACAGGAAAAATAACCAAAGCTTGGATCGCTCAAAAAAAAGTTCAGTATTATCCAGAATATCCAGTGTTGGTTATAGTAGTTGAGTGCAATCGCTTATTGGTGAATGAAATGACTTTAATTGATCAATTGAGAGAAGCGCTTTATTTAGGTTGTGCATTTTTTATCATTTCAAAAAAGGGACCTTACCAAACTTTAGTAAAGCAGATTATCGCAATGGATAATCGATTAATCTGAGGATCAAAAAAACCTGAAGCCACTGAATCGATTGCTGTATTCAGCTCAAGTTAGCCTAAGGCTGTGATAAACTAGTCTTTCTATCTGAGATCTTGAGAGGAAATAGCTGTAGCATGCTGTTGATGATTGATAATTATGATTCATTTACTTATAACCTCGTGCAATATTTTGGTGAGCTTGGTGAAGCTGTCGAGGTATTTAGAAATGATGAAATCACGCTAGAACGAATTAAAGCGCTTAACGCGCAACGAATTGTTATTTCACCTGGGCCTTGTACGCCCAATGAAGCAGGGGTGTCCTTATCGCTTTTGAAAGAATATGGTGGTCAGGTTCCTACATTAGGGGTATGTCTAGGACACCAGAGCATTGGGCAGGCTTTTGGTGGAAAAATTGTGCACGCCAAGCAGATCATGCATGGTAAAACGTCACCGATATACCATCACAATATGGGGGTATTTCAAGGTCTTCCCAATCCATTTACTGCGACCCGTTATCATTCTCTGGTGATTGAGCGGGAAAGTCTCCCGGATTGCCTGGAAATAACAGCTTGGACCGAAGATGGGGAAATAATGGGGGTTCGCCATAAATCACTGCCTATTGAAGGGGTGCAATTTCATCCTGAATCGATACTCAGTGAACATGGACATCAACTCCTCAGAAACTTTCTGGCCAGTCGCTAAGCTTAGCTAAATTTTAGAAACTTTTATGATATGAGTCCCCAGGAGATATTAACTCGAATTATCCAACATCAGGATATTCCGCATGATGATATGCTGGTCTTGATGCGTCAAATTATGCAAGGGGAGCTATCACCGGTTCTAATCGCTGCGATCATTACAGGATTACGCGTCAAGCGAGAATCAATCGATGAAATTGCGGCAGCAGCGCAAGTAATGCGCGAATTTGCGACGAGTGTGGACGTGTCAGATACGGATCACTTGATCGATACTTGTGGTACTGGCGGTGATACGTCGCATACTTTCAATGTATCAACTGCATCGGTGTTTGTCGCAGCGGCGGCAGGTGCAAACGTTGCGAAGCATGGTGGGCGTTCAGTATCAAGTAAATCGGGGAGTGCAGATGTGCTCGAAGCACTTGGTGTTGATTTGAATCAAACACCTCAACAAATCGCGCAATCGATTGCGGACATTGGCGTTGGGTTTATGTTTGCGCCTAATTTTCATAGTGCGATGAAACATGCTGCACCGGTACGGCGCGAATTAGGGGTGAGAACTTTGTTCAATATATTGGGCCCACTCACCAATCCTGCTGGTGCTAAAAACCAGTTATTAGGTGTTTTTGATGCAAAATTAGTGAATCTATTAGTCAGCGTGCTCCATCGACTGGGAAGTCGACATGTGATGGTCGTGCATGGGTTTGACGGATTAGATGAGATCACGATTACCGGTAAAACCTTGATAGGTGAACTAAAACAAGGTGAACGCCTAGAGTACACGATTCAACCGGAAGATTTTGGAATGCGGAGTGCGCCGATTGAGGCCATCCGAGTTTCCGATCTGACTCAAGCAAAAGAAATGCTGCTTTCTGTGCTTGATAATCAACCCGGTCCAGCAAGAGATATTGTTTCACTGAATGCGGGTGCAGCGATTTATATTTCTGGAATCGCTCCTTCACTATCGCAAGGCATTGCGGTTGCTCAAGAAACATTGGCAAGCGGTGCAGCCAAAGCAAAATTACAAGAGTTGGTTAACTATTCCCGCCGGGAAGCACGCTAAATACCCCGTTATCTATGTCTGATATTCTTAATAAAATTCTTACTGTTAAAGCGCAAGAGGTTGCGGCTGCAAAAGCGCTAAAATCGTTATCCAACATTCAAATAGCAGCAGAATCTTCTGGACAGGCTCGGGATTTTGTCGGCGCGATACGAACCAAACTAAACCAGGGTCAACCGGCTGTCATTGCAGAAATCAAACAAGCGAGTCCGAGTAAAGGATTATTACGGGGGCGGATCGTTTCTCATCAAACGGCTACTGACTTAACATTGGGTCGCACTCAAGATGTGGTCATCGAAGGGTTTGAACCCGCAGCTATTGCAGCGAGTTACGCGCAACAGGGTGCAGCTTGCCTTTCAGTGTTGACGGATCAGCAATTCTTTTTGGGCAGTGCTGATTATCTCAAGCAGGCCCGTGCAGCGTGTAATCTGCCAGTTTTGCGTAAAGATTTTATGATCGATGCCTATCAGATCTATGAAGCAAAAGCGATGGGTGCTGATTGCATTTTGTTGATCGTATCGGCTTTTTTGTTGTTCCCCTATCGTGATGAACTTGGAGTTACTGATCCATTAGAACGCATGCGCGCTCTGGAAAAACTTTCCCATTCGTTGGGTATGGCAGTTTTGGTGGAAGTGCATGATGCACACGAATTAACGCTGGCATTGCAGTTATCGACCCCTCTAATTGGTATCAATAACCGCAATTTGCGGACGTTTGAAACGCGTCTCGATACTACGTTGCAATTACTGGATCGTATTCCTCCAGAGCGCATCGTGATTACAGAGAGTGGCATAAAAGCAATCAACGATGTGCAATTAATGCGCTCACATCAAGTGCATACGTTTCTCGTCGGAGAAACGTTTATGCGTGCTGATGATCCGGGTGTTGCAATGCAGCAGCTCTTTTTTGCTTGAGGGATACGCTAAGTTAGTAATTTTCGTATTGCAATCTCCCTTCGCGGCGAATCAATTCATCAATCGTGAGGCCAATTGCCGATTTTCCATTGAAGATGGTACCCACTCGCTTACTATTGAAGTGCTCTAACATGGTTTTATAAGCCCTTGGTGGCAGCGGGAAGAATTTAACTTCTTTGACAAGTAGCAACGCGTTTTTCAGGTAGAAATCAACAAATTCTTTAACTTCAGGCTTATCCGCCGATTTGATATTTACATAAATAAAAACAGGGCGTGATAACGGTTGGTAGCTTCCATCTTCGACTGTATCGGCGAAAGGAAGAATCGCTCCTTTACCATTGTTGATTGCCACCGCAGTGACTCGATTTTGGTTTTCAATGTAGTAACCAACGCCAAAGAAACCAATCGCATTTTTGTTGCTAGCGACGCCATCGACCAAATAGTTATCATTTTCTGACTGGGTAAAATCCTTTCGAATGGATTTAGCTTGTCCGACAATCGCTTCCGTAAAATAATCGAAAGTTCCTGAATCCTCATCAGCACCGTAGAGAATAAAAGGTTCATTAGGCCATGCTGGGTTAATCTGATTCCATTGAGTGATTTTACCTTGTGCGGCGGGTTCCCACATTTTCTTGAGCTCGATCGCTGTCATTTGAGTACTCCAGTTATTAGCGGGATTGATCGCAACGGTCAAGGCATCATAAGCAATCGGGATTTCTATATATTGAATACCTGAGTTTCTGCATTGCTGAATCTCATCGCGGAGTATCGGTCGAGAAGCATTAACGATGTCGATCTCGCCACGGCAGAATTTTTTGAAACCGCCTCCACTGCCTGAGATATCAACGATTGTCGCTACCGTATTATTTTTTGCGATCTGAAATTGATCAGCAACGATTTTAGTGATGGGATAAACCGTACTTGACCCATCGATCTTGATGGTCGGTTGTGCATGAGCTACTGTCGCTAGATAATTGCAAACAAACAATAAAACCGTAAAGCTAAAGTATTTAAGATAATGCGGGAACTGCAACATTTTATCCTCCAGTAGCGTAATTGCATTACTGCAACCCGCAGCAAGTGTATGATCCACCATGGTAATTAAACCATGTTTTTAGTTTCAAATCATTTGAAACATTATCCAGAATGCGGAGTGACCCAATTTCTGGATAATGCGATAGCGTTACTTTAAGTTAAGGTTAATTTCCTAGAAATCCACGGTAATTTGCGTGAGGAACGCACTTAAATCGCCATTATTCCAACCGTTAGTGCGGGCGCCTGCGCCACCCGAATAACCATTGGTATTAGTAATCGGTGTGCCAGCGGTATTGATATTGAATACATGAATAATGTTACTTTGGAATTTAACATTTGAGTGTGGATACCAATTCAGCCCAAATCGGAACATATCCATTTCACCACCTTTGATCGCGCCAGAATTCATATCGATGTAGTCATAGCCGGCAGCAATTTCCCAAGCACCCAGACCTGAACCATCCCAATGGAAGGGTTTACGCGGTTTAAGTCGATTCGCTGCACCGTTTCGAACATGGTAGGATTTTGATTCGCCAGTCAAGAAATAACTGATAAATCCATAGTAACCCGTGAAGTGTTCGCCATCGTATCCCACCCCATTGATGTTGGTTCGTAAATACTCAGCCTGAGCCGAGAAAGGTCCATAAACAAACCAGCCTTCAGCACCGTAACGATCGTAGCTCGTGACTTGACGGCGATTAGGATCATTTAATGCCCCCGTGCTTAAGTTACCGGTGTTGAGAACATTAGTGCGATCGACGTTAGTGCCGGGGAAAGCAAAAAACGACATGCCGCCGCCACCGCCAATTTGACCTTCGCCGACCATGGTGCCATCTGCGCGGTATTGGGTGTTGACATCGGTGTGACCCGCTGAAATACCGACATGCATGAATTTCGTGTCGTCTTCCATCCAAGGCCTTCCGGAAACGCGCCCGATCCCTTGCCAACCGGTGTCACCAGAACCGTTATTTCGACTCTGGTTACCATTGGCATTGACCGAGGTCGCAGCAGATGACCATGAACCAATCGGTTCAGTTTGGAAAGCAATACCAGTCTGCCAGCGTTGTACCGCATAGTTTGCGCCTATACCCGTTTTATAAGTATTGGGGTTATCGACAAAGGCGTTGACTGACATATGCCGTTCGATGAAAGTGAGATAACGGTTGCTTGCTGCTTCTTCCAAACTAAACGGTTCTTTGAACGAGCCCAGTTTATAAGAAAGTGCATCGGTGTGGTTTAAGCGAACAAAAGCATCAGTAATCCCAGAACCAACTGTACCATTGCCACGACTGAAGTCATATTCAAACTTGTAGTCCCAAATTTTAAAGAAGGTACCTTCCGCGCCTAAACGGGCACGGCGAATATTCATGCCACTATTTAATTCGTTTGGTGTATTTGACCCAAAAGCCGAGTCAGGATCATTGATGAAATTGTATTGAGAAGCAGGCTGTATTCGTCCATTGAGAGATACTGAGAAGTTACCGTCTTTGGTTGCCCAATGTAGACCTCTATCATCGAATGTACCATGGATCTTTTCTACTTCTTTCATACGCTCTTCGAGTACAGAAACTTGATTTTTAAGGTGTTCCTTCGCAGCTTTCTCCCGTATTCTGTCAAGACGATTACCCGTCGGCTTTAAGCTCGTATCGGTTTCCGAATCCGCATAAATCGGGACTAGTTCTGTTACATCTGTTTTTCTCGAAGTCTCTGTAGAAGCTTCTGAAGCACTCACTTGATTCGTGGGTGCTTCAGTTTTTGCAGAGGAACTTCTGGATTTCTCGTAGGTTCCTAGATGAACTCTACCAGGACCAGGCTCAGCAAAAATTTGCTTGGTTTTAGTATCAACATATAAATCGAGTGCGTAAAGATGAGTCGAAACACTAAAATTGAAGGTTGCGATTGTCAGAATAATGCTAATTCGTCTTTTCATGGGTTTATTCCAGGATAGAAAATAAAGATAAAAGTCTGGCAACCTTTATAAGCCAAGAATGTTACAAAATTATTACGGTCATAAAATATTCATAATTAACAACCGCAACTGATTGATTTAAAGATAGAAGAATTTATGATTTTGCTTTAGGTTGGAATTGGAGTATGAGAAAAATTAAAGAAATGTTGTACGAAGTAATTGCTGAGAAAAACCATCACTTAGTAAAGTCTTGGACGAAAGGGGTGATATTTGATGAAAACGCCAAGAAGCAAGTGCTGAATATTGCATCGATGCCTTTCATTCACAAGCATATTGCGATTATGCCTGACGTACATTTAGGCAAAGGCGCCACGATTGGCAGTGTCATTCCTACGGTAGGGGTGGTTATACCGGCCGCAGTGGGGGTTGACCTGGGCTGTGGCATGATGGCAGTTAAAACCTCATTAAATGCGAGCGATTTACCAGATACGCTGAGTAATCTGCGTCATGAAATTGAGAAGCAAGTACCGCACGGACGTTCCAAACATATTAAAAAGGGGAGAGATAAAGGAAGTTGGGGTGAATTGCCCGAAGACGTCATTCAAGCCTGGATACCCTTACAGAATAGATTTAATCGCTTGTGTATTCAGCATCCTTGGCTCGAAAATACCAATCACAGAAATCATTTGGGTACTTTGGGTACAGGCAATCATTTCATCGAATTATGCTTGGATGAAACTAATCAGGCTTGGGTCATGCTGCACAGTGGTTCACGCGGTGTAGGTAACAGGATTGGCACTGAGTTTATCGAAAAAGCAAAAAAAGATATGGAGCGATGGCTCATACATTTGCCTGATAAAGACTTGGCTTATATACCGGAGGGTAGTGCGCATTTTGATGACTATATTAACGCAGTTTCGTGGGCACAAGATTTTGCGCGTATTAATCGAGCCGTGATGATGCAGCGAACTTTAGCGGCGATGCTGAAAATTTTGGCCAAACCTTTTACTGCTGAGTTGGAAGCCGTTAACTGCCATCACAATTACATCAGCCGTGAGCATCACTTTGGCCAAGATGTGTGGGTCACCCGCAAAGGCGCTGTTTCCGCTAAATTGGGTGAGATGGGGATAATTCCCGGTAGTATGGGTGCAAAGTCTTTTATCGTACGTGGTCTTGGTAACACCGAGAGTTTTTGTAGCTGTAGCCATGGTGCAGGGCGCGTGATGTCGCGCGGAGAAGCAAAACGGCGTGTTTCACTGGACGACCATGTGCAAGCAACGGCCGGTGTGGAATGCCGTAAGGATGAAAGCGTGATCGATGAAACCCCAAGTGCCTATAAAGATATTGAAAAAGTCATGGCAGCGCAAGCCGATTTGGTCGAGATCGTGCACACGCTTAAACAGGTTTTATGCGTTAAGGGGTAACTGATTGGATATATCAAAAGACAAGAAAGATCAAATCTTAGGCAGCGTTACACCTTGTTGGAATTGGTATTTACCTTTACGATCTTTATACGATGTTTCGCAAACCTCGTCTGATTCAAAGAAAATAACTTGAGCGACTCCCTCGTTTGCATAAATTTTGGCGGGGAGGGGAGTGGTATTGGAAAATTCGAGCGTTACATAACCTTCCCATTCGGGTTCAAACGGTGTGACGTTGACGATGATGCCACAACGCGCATAAGTCGATTTACCTAAGCATATGGTGAGCACAGTACGTGGAATACGGAAATACTCGACAGTACGAGCTAGGGCAAACGAGTTCGGGGGGATGATGCAGACATCGCTTTTTACATCCACGAAAGAGTTGGAGTCGAATTGTTTGGGATCCACAATCGTGGAATTTAAATTGGTGAATAGCTTGAATTCATCGGAGCATCGGATATCGTAGCCATAGCTCGATGTTCCATAAGAGACGATATTCTGACCTTGTTTTTGTTTAACTTGACCTGGCTCAAATGGTTCGATCATTCCGTGTTCCATTGCCATTTTGCGAATCCATTTGTCCGATTTGATCGCCATAGTAAATTAGTTATCTTCCATGATGATTTGTGTAAATACGTCAGAATAATCTTTGGCAAGGTTCGCAATTTTAGCAGCGACACGACGGGCAATCATACGATACGTATCCGCAATCGCACCATTGGGTTCTGCAATAATACTTGGCCTTCCTGAGTCTGAATATTCGCGAATTCTGATGTCGAGGGGCAGCGCACCGAGAAGCTCGACGTTATAATCAGCGCACATCTTTTCACCGCCTCCCGCACCGAAAATATGTTCCGTATGTCCGCACTTTGAACAGATATGCATACTCATATTCTCGACAATTCCCAGAATGGGAACGCCCACTTTTTCAAACATCTTCAAGCCTTTGCGGGCATCAAGTAATGCGATATCCTGTGGCGTGGTAACGATGACGGCCCCTGTGACTGGCACGCGTTGCGCTAGAGTGAGTTGAATATCTCCCGTTCCGGGTGGTAAATCAATGACTAAATAGTCTAAATCATGCCAGCGCGTATCGTTGAGTAGTTGCTGCAAAGCTTGCGTAACCATCGGTCCGCGCCAGACCATCGGAGTTTCAGCATCGATTAATAAACCGATCGACATCGCTTGAATGCCATGCGCCATCATGGGTTCAATGGTTTTTCCATCCGGAGATTCGGGATGACCAGTGAGACCCAACATTTGCGGTTGGGATGGGCCATAAATGTCTGCATCGAGAATGCCAACATTGGCGCCTTCGGCAGCGAGTGCCAGTGCAAGATTAACGGCCGTTGCTGATTTTCCAACACCGCCCTTGCCTGAAGCAACCGCGATGATATTCTTAACGCCTGGAATCAACTTAACGCCGCGTTGTACGCTATGTGGAATAATCTTGCTAAATACGTTTACCGTAACTGTATTGACGCCAGCAATCGATTTCAACGCTGCGCTGATTTGCTCACGAATCGATTCCAGCATGGTTTTGGCAGGGTACCCCAGTGCAATGTCGAGTGAAACGTGGTTATCAACGATCTTAATGTTTTCTACCGCCTTACTGCTGACATAATCTTTACCAGTAGTCTGATCAATGACTGTTTTCAGGGTTTCCTCAATGTGTTGTTCGGTTAGTGCCACACGGTGCTCCTTTTGCATAAATCATTAAAATGAAAGATTTCGATGTTAACAAATATCGAGGGTAACTATCCAGTTTGTTACAATTTACGTTTATAAACAATATAACAAAGATAGTCTATCAATGAGTTCACGCAAACTTCTCGTTACATCAGCACTACCCTATGCAAATGGCAGTATCCACCTAGGTCATCTTGTGGAATATATCCAAACCGATATTTGGGTGCGTTTTCAGAAAATGCAGGGGCATATGGTTTATTATGTTTGTGCAGATGATACGCATGGCACGCCAATTATGTTGCGTGCTGAGAAAGAAGGATTAACACCCGAAGCGTTGATCGCACGTGTTCATGGGGAACATTTTAGTGATTTCATGGGTTTTAATATTCGCTTCGATCAGTATTACAGTACACATTCTGCGGAAACACGCCATTATTCAGAGGATATTTATCAAAAATTAAAAGCAGCAGGACTAATCACCGTACGTGCCATCGAGCAGTTGTATGATCCGGTTAAGCAGATGTTTTTACCAGATCGCTTTGTGAAAGGGGAATGCCCCAAATGTGGCGCTAAGGATCAATACGGCGATTCTTGCGAAGTATGCGGTGCCGCCTATGCACCGACTGAATTAAAAAATCCGTATTCAGCGGTTTCTGGCGCAACACCGATTAAAAAAGCTTCTGAGCATTTCTTTTTTCGGTTGTCCGATGAACGTTGTGCCGATTTTTTACGGCGCTGGACGCGGGAAGCGAATCATTTACAAGCCGAAGCAGCTAACAAGATGCATGAATGGCTGGGGCAAGCCGGTGAAAATAAACTTTCCGATTGGGATATTTCCCGTGATGCTCCCTATTTTGGTTTTGAAATCCCCGGTGAGACGGCCAAATATTTTTATGTTTGGTTAGACGCACCCATCGGTTACATGGGGAGCTTCAAGCACTTCTGCACCCATCATGAAATTGATTTCGATGAGTATTGGAAAAAAGACAGTACGACGGAGCTTTATCACTTTATCGGGAAGGATATTCTTTATTTTCATGCGTTATTCTGGCCTGCAATGCTTGAAAATTCCGGTTACCGTACACCGACGCAAATTTTTGCGCATGGTTTTCTAACGGTTAATGGCGAAAAAATGAGCAAGTCACGCGGAACTTTTATTACCGCAGCCAGTTATTTGCAGCAACAATTAAATCCGGAATGGTTACGTTATTACTATGCTGCAAAACTTAATGGCACGTTAGAGGATATTGATCTCAATTTGGAGGATTTTGTCGCACGCGTGAATTCCGATGTTGTCGGTAAGTTTGTGAATATTGCGAGCCGTTGTGCCGGGTTTATTACCAAACGATTTGAAGGCAGGCTGGTTGCGGGTGAGGATTATCGATTATTGCAGCAAACGATCGATCAGCATTTTGCAGCTTGGCAAGCTGGCGTTATCGAGCAGGCTTATGAGGCACGGGATTTCTCGACCGCAGTTCGCCATATCATGAAACGTGCGGATGAGGTCAATGAATTGATTCATGAGCTTGCTCCGTGGGATATCGCTAAAGATGCAACAAAAACCAACGAGCTACATCGTGCTTGTAGCCTGGGTATACAGATGTTTTACCTGCTTTCCAGCTATTTGAAACCCATTCTTCCGGCAACCGTAGAAAAAATTGAACAGTTTCTGAATTGTTCGTCTTTAAAATGGCCAACTCAGTCTTCAGGGCAGTTTTTGTCTAGCTTATTGCTGCCTGCTGGCCACTTAATCAATCCTTACCAACACCTCATGACACGAATAGAACCGAAACAAATTGAAGCGATGATTGCAGCGAATAAAGCCCCTTCCGATACGCAAGCCACTGATGTGCAATCAAAAAACCAACCATCGGATATCGTGCCAATTGCGGAGACCATCTCGATTGAGGACTTCAGTAAGATCGATTTACGTATCGCCCGAATTGTTGATGCGCAGCATGTGGAGGGTGCAGAGAAACTACTGAAGCTTACGCTGGATATCGGTATTGAGCAGCGTACCGTATTCGCTGGCATTAAATCAGCCTACGATCCTGAAAAATTAAAGGGACGATTAACCGTCATGGTGGCTAATTTAGCACCCCGCAAAATGAAATTCGGTTTGTCCGAAGGAATGGTACTCGCAGCGAGCGATCCGAATGGTACGGGCGGATTGTTTATTCTCTCACCCGACGAAGGCGCTAAACCTGGGATGCGAATCAAGTAATACCCTGATTTAACTGGTAGTTATTTTAAGGATTACTAGCAACCGTACCGATCGATTCGATTCTAACTTCTGTTAATCCTTGTAATCCAATTTGTTTGGCAGCGCCATGAGATAGATCGATTAATCGATTTTTCTTGAATGGACCTCGATCATTGACAATAACAGTGACCGAGCGACCATTGCGTAAATTCGTCACTTTTACTTTGGTGGGAAGTGGGAGGGTTTTGTGGGCAGCTGTCAAGCCTTGCGGGTTAAACCGTGTACCCATTGCGGTTTTATTCCCTGATTCTGAACCATACCAAGAAGCGATACCTTCGGCACGATAACCAGCGGCCGATGCCATTGGATAATAGGTTTTCCCTCTTACTTTATAGGGTCTGTTATAGGGGGCACCGGATTGTGATTTGAGTACGGAAGCTGTGGGTGGTTTGACCGTGGTTGAGCAGCCACTAAATAAACCAATCACTAATAAAAGAACAATTACCGAAGCAGTAGTTGGTCTAAATATTTGTGTTTTTTTAGGGATTGCTACTAACCTATAGCCTAATCGTTGTTCTTTTAAATAAAGAATCATTTTCTTTCTATTTTTTATTGTGATTAACACTCAAGTTAAAACATGCTTAAGCAAATTTATAAAACGAATGTAGCGGATTGTAGGTGATGTTTTCGCCTTGTCATTTTTTAGTCCTTTTGTTAATTAAGTGAATACAGCTTACTTTTAATTTGCGTTTGTGTGATTTCTCACAGTCATTTGGCATCACTCGATTTATCTTTAAAAGGCATAGTTTATATATGCACTTTAACTATCAATCAAAAGGAGAATAAAATGGCCATAATATACGGAACAAACGCTAATAACACAATAAATGGAACATCCCAAAATGACGAAATTTATGCTTTGGGCGGTAATGATACGGTCTATGGATATAATGGAAGTGATTATGTGGATGGAGGGATTGGTGATGATAGTATTCTGGGGCAAGCGGGTAACGACACATTATCTGGTAATGTAGGAAAAGATTACTTGAATGGTGGGTATGGAAACGATACGTTGTATGGAGGAAATGATAATGATATTTTAAACGGTAGTGATGGTGCAGATTACATGAATGGTGGTGATCATAATGATATTTACTACGTTGATAATGTAGGAGACGTTACTGAGGAGTCCTATAATGATGCACTAGGTGGGGTTGATACTGTTTATGCCACAGTGACCCATACAATAGGTTATGGTATCGAGAATCTTACGCTTACAGGGTCGGCTAGCATCAATGGTTCTGGAAACAGCAATGGTAATAGTATTATTGGTAATAGTGGAAATAACTCGCTCTATGGGGATGCTGGAAATGATTCTATTAAAGGTGGTTCAGGTAATGATTTTCTAGTTGGTGGAGATGGTAATGATAATCTAACAGGCGGTCTAGGCCAGGATTATCAAGATGGGGGACTTGGTGCAGATATCTTTGATTTTAATTCAGTGAGTGAAAGTCCATCCGGAGGTCTGATCGATACCATTGCCAATTTCAAATGGGGTGAGGGTGACAAAATTGATCTCTCCACGATTGATGCTAACCTTCTGCTTGCTGGTGATCAGGCTTTTGCATCCACTCAAATGAATTATAACGGTAGTACTGGAATATTTACGGCTGATGTCATTGGTGGAGCTGATTTACAGATCAAAATGGTAGGCGTTCAATCAGGCTTTGCACCATCTCTTGATGTGATTGCTTAGTATGATGCTTTCAATTGCTTCCTTTAGGTAATATAAGGAATATTGCTACGAATCAAGCTAGCAGAATATTAATTCTACTAGCTTGAATGACGATTTAACTGCCTGCTTTCATGCGCAATGCTTTGGTTGCAAACACTTTACCTAAATCCCAAACTGCTTTGGGTCCGCGGTGTGCTGAGATGACTACATCTTGGACTGCGTTAATAATCCAATTCAGATCGGATTGATTAAGTATGAGTGGCGGGATGAATTTAACGATATTCATGCCGTGCCCTGCTACTTGGGACAGAATACGATGCCTTGCAAATAAAGGCACTGTAATGAGTTGAGAAAATAGTCCTTTATTAGCAGCCTCCAAGACTTTCCAAGACATTCTGAGCGATAAGCTTTTGGGTTCTGTAAATTCAAGCGCGATCATCATGCCTTTACCCCGAATCTCTTTGACGCATTCGTATTGTTGGACGAGAGGTTGTAGCGCAGCGAGCAGGATTCTGCCAGATTGTGCGGATTTGTCGATTAGGTTTTCCGATTCTAAAACATCTAAGGTAGCTAACCCCGCCGCCATCGCGAGGTTATTCTTTCCAAACGTACTACCATGTATCACGGCGCGATCCATGCGATTGAACACGCGATCAAAAATCCAATTTTTACAAACGAGCGCACCAATGGGTACAAACCCCCCCGAAAGTGCTTTTGCCATACAAATGATATCTGGAGTGATAGACCAATGGTCGATCGCCCACCATTTTCCAGTTCTGCCTAATCCGGTTTGAACTTCATCGGCAATGAATAATGCACCATAGTGACGAACGAGCTCTGCTGCCTTAGGTAGATAATCATCGGCGGGGATCCATACACCGTGACCTTGGATCGGTTCTGTAATGAAAGCAGCGACATCTCTTTGAGAAAGCGCTTCTTCGAGCGCGGATAAATCACCGAAGGGTATTTCAATAAAATCAGGAACTAAGGGACCGAATCCCTCTTTGTAATGGGTATCGCCCGTTGCTGAGAGTGAACCAAGACTTAGTCCATGATACCCACCGCGACAGTAGATGATCTTCGGTTTTCCAGTCGCGTAACGGCTAAATTTAATTGCGGCCTCAATGGTTTCAGTCCCTGAATTAGCAAAGAAAACACGGTCTAATCCTTTTGGACTAAGGGATACCAGTTTCTCAGCCAGCAATCCTGATAGAATCGAGACATCGAGTTGCACGAGATTCGGTAAATCAATACTTAATACATCTTGTAACGCTTGTACAATAACCGGGTGATTACGACCTAACGCAAAAACACCGAAACCACTGAGCAAATCGAGGTAGCGATTGTCTTTTTCATCATATAAATAGGCACCTTCGGCTTTAACATAATGTCGATCAAACCCGATTGTTTTGAGCACTTTTACCATTTGGCTATTGAGATAGCGGTCGTGGAGTGAAAAATTCTCTTTGTAACGTTCTTGGATGATCTTTTGGATGTTCATAGACTAAATGGCCAAATATGTGGTTTCAGGTTATAAGTGCTGATGATTGTGAGCGATTGAGCAACGGTGAAATAGGAATTTGTAATTAAACTTAGTACACATCAGCTAATAGGGTATTTAAAGCAAAGCGATAGAGTAACAGCAATTGAGAGATACAACCTAGATTAGTCTATGCAGATATTGATTACAAAGTGTCACAATTGTCGTGGAAATTTTCAAAGCATTATTATGGTGTCTCCCTAAGACTGTCAATAGCTAAGAAAATGTTTTACGTACTGCGCTTTTCTCGAATTCACCAATCATTTGATTGCTCAGGGCAGGCAGTTTTAATGCTGTGATTAAAATCGAGATCGATCTGGGTTTAAATTTTTTCAATTTCAAGTGATCAAAGTATTATTTGTGTGATCAAAATTAATGGATGCTGGAGAATGAATTTAGTTCTACTTTCGATAAAAATGTTGCGTCGCGATTGGCGCGCAGGTGAATTACGTATCCTGGCGTTAGCGCTAATTATTGCGGTCAGTAGCATTACCACGGTAGGTTTTTTTGCTGATCGTGTGCAGCTAGCACTTGCTCAAGAAAGTAATCGTCTTTTAGGTGCTGACTTGGTTGTAACCAGTGATCGACCCATTCCAATCGAATTTACGACTCAGGCCGAGAGTTTTCACCTAAAAATCGTAAATTTAATTCGTTTTCCGAGCATGGTGAGTAAAGGTGATCATAACCTACTCGCTGAGATCAGAGCGGTTTCACCAGGGTATCCATTGCGTGGGGAATTAAAAATCATGGATCGCCCGAATGAAAGCGCAATGGAGGAGCATAGCTATCTGGCAGAAGGTATTCCAGCTCAAGGTACGATTTGGATTGATGATAAATTACTTTTAGGGTTGAAAACTGCGCTGAGTGAGAAATTAGAAGTAGGTATCGCTGAGATGGCTGTAACATCGATCATTGCCCGTGAACCTGATCATTCAGTCGGATTTATCAATATGGGTCCCAGATTATTGATGAATATTGCAGATTTGGCTGGAACTCAGTTGATTCAACCGGGAAGTCGAGTTAGTTATCAATTGCTCGTGGCAGGTAAAGAAAGTGATGTCACACAGTTTAGAGATTGGGCGCAACCCAAGTTGGTTCAAGGCCAACGTGTAGAGGGCATTCGCGATGCTCGACCTGAGATACGTGCTGCCCTAGAGCGAGCCGAGAAATTTCTTAGTCTTGCTGCCTTGGTGAGTGTAATTGTTGCCGCAGCAGCGATTGCTTTGTCTTCTCGCCGCTTTATTCAGCGCCACTTAGATGGGTGCGCTGTAATGCGCTGTTTAGGGGCCAGTCAATCAACTTTATTTAGCCTTTATTTTTACCATTTGGTATTGTTTGGTCTGATTGCAAGTACGATCGGGTGTGTTCTTGGATTGATCGCGCAAGCATTTTTATCAAATTGGATGGCCGAGCTGGTTAATTCAACGCTCCCATGGCCAAGCAGTGATCCCGCTATTTATGGATTAATCATGGGAATCGTGCTGCTGTTGGGTTTCTCGCTACCGCCGTTACTCAATTTGAAAAGTGTACCTGCATTGCGAGTTATTCGTCGCGATATGGGTAGCGTCAATTTACATAGTTTGACCGGCTATAGCTTGGGATTATTGGTATTAGCGCTTTTGTTCATTTGGGAAGCAGGGGACTTGCGTCTGGGGTTGATGGTAGTGCTCGGTTTTATCGGTGCGATAGCGGTTTTTAGTTTGCTGGGTTGGTTATTGATTCAATTGTTATTGCTTGTTCGGCGACACAATGCCAATGCTTGGGGTTATGGACTCGCTAACATTCGAAGACGGATTGTGACGAGTGTTGTGCAAGCAATTGCATTGGGGCTGGGCTTAATGGCGATGCTCGTATTGACGGTGTTGCAAAATGACCTATTAAAAGATTGGCAGTTGAGTCTTCCGCCTGAAACTCCTAATCGTTTCTTGCTCAATATTCAAACCGATCAATTGGCGTCATTAGCTAAATTTTTTGAGCAGCATGAAATGCCAGAACCGAATTGGTTTCCCATGGTGAGGGGGCGTTTGACAGCAATTAATGGGTATCCGGTTCAGGTTGAAAAGTATAAAGATATTCGTAAGAAGCAACTGCTGAATCGTGAATTTAATCTTTCATGGTCGAATGAGCTACAGTCTGATAACGAGATTACTGACGGGCGCTGGTGGTCTGAGAATCAGCCGATGACTGAGAGTGAAATATCGCTGGAAGAGGAAATCGCTCGAATCATTGGAGTGAACATTGGTGATCGTTTGACTTTTAATATCGCAGACCAGTTGTTCGAAGCAACCATTACGAATCTACGTAAGGTAGATTGGGATACATTCCGTGTCAATTTTTTTGCGATTGCGCGACCCGGTTACTTAGAGAATTACCCAACCTATTATGTAACCAGCTTTCATTTGCCTGCTGACAAAAGCAAAATTCTTCATGAATTAATTAGAGAATATCCAAATTTACTTATTATTGATGTAGCGTCAGTAATTGAACAAGTACAAAAAATGATTTTTCAAGTATCGAGAGCGATTGAATTTGTGTTTGTTTTTACATTACTGGCTGGATTTGTGGTTCTTTATGCAGCGATCGTTGCGACCCAAGATGAACGCGTTTACGAAGCAGCTATTTTCCGTACTTTAGGGGCAAGGCGTAATCAGCTAGTTCGAGCTTGGGCAAGTGAATTTATGATACTGGGTGCCTTAGTGGGTATTTTTGCTTCAGCAGGAGCGACGGTATTAGGTTATACGATCGGTAAGTATGCACTACATATTACTTATAGCTTTAATCCTTGGATTTGGATCATCGGATTATTAATTGGTATGGTTGGCGTGATGGTTGCGGGATTGATTGGGACGCGGTTTACGCTTGCACAGCCACCATTGCTGACATTGAGAAGGTTAGGTTAATAACCCCCCAGCCATCAAACGATGCTTGATGGCTGGTTATCATCAATGAATTGATAGGTTATTTTTTAACGAAACTGCCATTTTCCTTAACCCAAAATTCTCCTGTTACGGCATCAGTGATTGTTGTTGCATCGGTTGAGAAACAATCTGGAACAACCTGACTGGTATAGGTTCCAGCTGTTGATAACGTGATTGGCGGACTTACGGTAATTCCATCAATCGCCCCAATGAGATCAGAAAGTTGCGCGGTAATATCAAAGCAAAGGTCCGAATTTACAATGATATTGGTGTTTTCATTGGGCGCATTTCGAGTGCAATGTTTGGCATTTGAAGAGGTGCTAATTAGGCTCAGAAATGGATCCAATAGGCCTGGAATCGAAGCAGTAATTCCTGAAATATTAGAGCGAGTTACCGTATTTGTGCTGAGGATGGATACTCCAGTTGGTGTCGTCTGCTTAGGAATAGGACATAAATTGGTTGCATTTTGATCAGGGGCAGTAACGCATTGGCCGTTAGATGTGACCGTAATGACATTACCACTTTGGCTATAGGTAATACCGGGAATGGTGTTTGTCGTATCACAACTCGCGATATTTCCATTACCGCCTGAATTATTAATTTGAGCGATGAGACTCGATAAAGAATCGATCAGTGTAGGGTTACTTCCCCATGGGCCTCCTAGCGTATAAACATTGATATCGTCTTTATTGACGCCGGCGTAGATTCCGGTTTCAGGGTAGAAGCGGTATAGCCAGGGTTCGGTGCTATGTGTTGCCTGCTTGCTTGGAAAAAAATGAGGGAAGGTCTTTTCAGCCCAGTTTAATAAGGTTTCTGTATCACTGGCAGTATCAGCCAGCGCGGTATAGCTGCTACTGAGTAGACTAATTGCACAAAAAGATAACACGAGTCGTTTTGCTTGGTATTTCATATTAAGTTCTCCGTTTAGCTGTGGCAGGTTAATTAATCGCGATTTGATTCTAATAGAAAAAATATCGACCATATTCGCATTTACCTAAAAATAGCAAGTGCACGAGTTAAGTGGTTAAAACAATATATTTCCAACATTTACTGTATAAAATAGCAAATACGATTAAATTCTGTTGAATGATAAGAAAAAGTAGTGCTACTAATCGCTTATTTGCGGAGATTAAAATGACAGATCATATTGAAATTCGTGACGCAATCATCAATGCAGCGGTTACACTTGTCGCACAAAAATCATGGGAAGCAGTACGATTATATGATGTGGCGAGAGATTTAAATCTGACGCTGGATCAGATCCACCGCTATTTTCGTGAAAAAGAAGATGTCGCATGACGCATGCTTTGGCTTACATTTACCGCGGCCGATTTGCTTGGAAACTTTTCTATATACCCGCTTGTTTAGGGATAGCGATACACATTTTGGGGGATTGGATTACCGCTTATGGTTTGATGGTATTTGCACCGTTGAGCACAGAACGCTTTTTTATTCTGCTAGCGTTTGTCTTGATCCTTGGATAACTGGGATAATTATTGTAGGTCTTGTCACGAGCAAAGTGTATCCGCGTCAAACCTTTATCTCTGCCTGCAATATTGTTGTGCCTAGCGCTATATGGATTATTGTTGATAGACAAGCACGATCAAGCGGTAAAAATAGGAAGGGAATATGTCAGAAATCACTTGGTTCCAGATGCTTCAGTTGCAGTATTACCGTAACCTTTTTCACCTTTTAATTGGAAAATAATTGTTATTGACGATGAGAAATATCATGTGTTGATGGCGAGACTCTCAGATCAATCGGTATTTATCCCTGATGTGGGTTTGCTTTCAAGAATGGCGAATGCTTATGCTCCCCCTTTCAACTGCACATTGGCAATAAATTAATCACTATGGTGATGTTTCGGAACATGCAAAGCTCGCTCGTGAGGCTTGGTTCGATCGAATTTTTGATGATTTTCGATAATTTGCGGTATTTCCACAATTCGATAAAATGGAGATGTACGGATCAATTATCTGTGTATGGTTTTTTGATTTGCGCTTTCAATTTCCGCTATTGCTACCTTCATTTTGCTACGGTGCTTGTCGGGACAAAATGAGTTCAACTTGGACCTTAGAACGCCATCGAGGCATATTCTGGATTGATTAGATACCTTCTTAAGCTGACTGAATCACACCGTAAAAGGAATAATATGATCGATAAATCTACGATCAAGATACTGATTCTTGATGATGAACCCTTTATGCTGAAATTATTGGCTCGTATGTTAGCCAATCAAGGGTTTATCCACGTGGTTTGCTGTGATAATGGAAAGGACGCCTTAGCACAACTCAATGTTGAATCGACACGACCTGATTTGATTTTATTAGATCTCAACATGCCGGGAATGGACGGTATTGAATTCATCCGGCATCTCGTTGAATGTCAGTTTACCGGTAGTTTAATTCTCGTTAGCGGTGAAGACGAAAGAATGCTGAAAACGACCGAACGGCTCGTGCAAGCGCATAAAATTACTGTGCTCGGTTATTTGCAAAAGCCTGTTAAATCCGATGCGTTACTCGCAATGCTAGCGCAGTGGTCGCCGCCCTCAGAAGCTGTTCCGGTTAAACCAAGAAAAACCTATAGCTCAGACGACATTAGATCGGCTATTGCGAGGTGTGAATTGGTTAATTATTATCAACCAAAGGTTTCAGTTGCTACAGGGGCAGTGATTGGAGTGGAAACACTCGTGCGTTGGCAACATGCTACGGATGGTTTGATTTTTCCTAATCAATTTATCACTGTGGCTGAATCGAGTGGATTGATTGATGAGTTAACTCGGTTGGTTTTAATAAATGCGTTTAACCAAGCCAAGCTATGGCAGCAGTCTGGGTTGGATTTTCGTGTGGCCGTAAATGTATCAATGGATAATTTGGCGTCGCTAGATTTCCAGGATCTTGTTGTAGACCTAGCTACCCAAGTTGGTATTCCTCCACATAAAATTGTATTGGAAGTTACTGAGAGCCAATTGATGCGTGACATGAGGGTATCACTTGAGATATTAACCCGTTTGCGTTTGAAGCGATTTCATTTGTCGATTGATGACTTTGGAACCGGTCATTCCTCACTCTCACAGTTGCGTGATATTCCTTTCGATGAGCTCAAGATCGATCAAGGATTTGTTCATCAGGCATGGAAAGATGACACTTTGCGCGTGATTTATGATGCAAGTCTGGCTTTAGCCAAGCAACTCAATATGGAGGCAGTTGCGGAGGGAGTTGAAGATCGACAAGACTGGGATTTTCTGCGGCAAACCGGTTGTGATCTTGCACAGGGCAATTTCATTTCAAAACCTCTATTGGCTTTAGAATTTGAAGATTGGATCGAATATTGGCAACAACGTATAAAAAACGATTTGTTGGTAGACAACAGAGGTTAGTAATGCGATTTACTGAGCAAAGCCTCATGATGCTTTAGATGATCTTCAATGAATGTGCTAATAAAATAATAGCTGTGATCATAACCTTCATGGCGTCTCAGGATAAGTGGTTGTTTGGCTGATTGGCAGGTTGCTTCAAAGCGATCAATATTGAGCTGTGTGGCGAGAAAAGGATCATCAAGACCTTGATCAATCAATAGTGTAGGGAGCTTATGACCGGCTGCAATTAAAGCATTAGCGTCATGCTGAGACCAATTCTCATTTTTTTCTCCAAAATAATGACTAAAGGCTTTCTGACCCCATGGACAAAGTGAGGGTGCTGCGATAGGTGCAAATGCGGAAACGGACTGATATAGCTTAGGATTGCGTAATGCAAGAATCAAGGCACCGTGCCCTCCCATCGAATGACCAAAAATACCGATGCGAGTGGGATCGGCTGGAAAATATTTAAGTATTAGTTGATATAGTTCTTTTGTTACATAGCCTTCCATGTGAAAGAATTTAAACCATGGTTCCAAGCAAGCATCTAAGTAAAATCCTGCGCCTGAGCCAATTTCCCAATCATCTGCTTCGCCAGCAATTCCAGTTTGGCGTGGGCTGGTATCCATACTCACAAGCATGTATCCATAGTCCGCGGCCAGTCGTTGCGCGCCTGCTTTGATCATAAAAGTTTCTTCCGTGCAAGTAAGCCCAGCTAGGAAGTAAAGAACAGGAACTGGATTCACGTTTGCTTGGGGAGGTTGGTAGACCGAGAATCGCATGGGTAACCCGCCGAGTGAATTAGCCTGGTGTTGATAAAATCCTTGTATGCCACCAAAGCAACGATGTGTACTGCGAATTTCAAAAGGAAGAGTCATCAAGATTAAATTTTTAATTTTTTATTTCGCATCAGGCACAAGAAATCGCATGCGATATGTGCTGCTGCAAGTGCAGTCACGCTACTATGATCATACGCAGGAGAAACTTCAACAATATCCATACCGATAATATTCAATGACCCTAAGCCACGAATAATTCTCAGTGCTTGATCAGTTGTTAGCCCACCGGGTACGGGTGTGCCAGTGCCCGGTGCAAAGGCAGGATCAAGGCAATCAATATCAAAGCTAACATAGACAGGGCTGGTGCCAATAATTTTTAAGATTTGTTTAATGGTGGTGCTAATGCCGTGATCATGCACCCAAGGTGCGTCGATAATATTCATGCCTAAAAAATTATCATTCCAGGTGCGAATTCCAACCTGAGCTGAAATACTTGGATTGATTAAGTCCTCTTTGATCGCTTTATAAAACATGGTGCCATGATCGAGGCTTTCTGGCCCGTTGTCGGGCCAAGTATCACAGTGTGCATCAAAATGAAGTAAAGCGAGTGGCTCACCATATTTTTCTTTATGTGCAATCAACAATGGGTATGAAATGTAGTGATCGCCTCCGAATGTAAGCATTTTGGCATTGGCTGATAAAATATGCTGAGCGTGCGCTACGATGGTTGATTTGATTGTCAGTGGATTATGGGCATCGAACCAACAATCTCCATAATCGATGACCGCAAGCGCATCAAATGGATCAAATCCCCAAGGATAGGGATGCAATTCAACCAGTTGTACACTAGCGGCTCGGATAGCCTGTGGTCCGAATCGTGTCCCCGGGCGGTAAGTCGTGGCAAGATCTAAAGGGATTCCTGAAACGACGATATCGGCGCTCGTTAAATCACGAGTGTATTTTCGGCGCAGAAAAGACAAGACGCCTGCATAGGCGTTCTCGATCGAACTCCCGCAGAGTCCTTGGCGACGAATTGCACCATCCCCTCTGATTTTATTAGTCATTATTGAATCGAATGTGAAAATTGCCTGCTATTTTATTAATAGATGACGACAGAGCGAATCGATTGGCCAGTTTTCATCAATTGAAAGCCTTCATTGATATTATCAAGACTGAGGGTATGCGTAATGAGCGGGTCAATTTTGATTTTGCCTTCCATGTACCAATCGACGATTTTAGGCACATCAGTTCGTCCTCGCGCGCCACCGAAAGCAGATCCTTCCCATTTTCTACCTGTTACCAATTGGAATGGGCGAGTACTAATTTCAGCGCCTGCTTCAGCAACACCAATGATAATGCTGCGTCCCCAGCCTTTGTGGGTACACTCCAGCGCTTGGCGCATCACTTTAGTGTTACCAATACATTCAAAACTAAAATCGACGCCTCCATCAGTGAGTTGTATGAGGGTGTCGACAACATTTTCACTGTCATTGGGATTAATGAAATGCGTCATTCCAAATTCTCTGGCCATAGTTTCCCGAGTTGGATTGATATCGATACCGATAATTTTATCTGCACCAACCATCTTAGCGCCTTGTATAACATTTAAACCAATTCCACCTAAACCAAATACTGCAATGTTTGCCCCCGCTTCTACTTTTGCGGTAAACACCACGGCGCCGATTCCTGTGGTAACGCCACAACCGATATAACATACTTTGTCAAAGGGAGCATCTTTTCGGATTCTTGCCAGCGCTATTTCGGGGACTACGATATAGTTTGAGAACGTAGATGTTCCCATATAGTGTAGGATGCGTTGACCATTCAATGAAAATCGCGAGGTAGCATCTGGCATTAAACCTCTTCCTTGTGTACCCCGAATTGCCTGACATAAGTTGGTTTTTCTAGATAAGCAAAATTTACACTCACGACATTCAGGTGTGTAAAGTGGAATAACATGGTCGCCGACTTGAAGTGATTTAACATTAGGGCCTTTTTCAACAACGATACCCGCTCCTTCATGACCAAGTATCGTAGGAAATAAGCCTTCAGGGTCTGCACCGGATAATGTGTAATAATCGGTATGGCAAATGCCGGTAGCTTTTATTTCAACTAGTACCTCACCAGCTTGGGGCGACATTAAGTCAACTTCTTCAATCGTCAGTGGTTTTCCTGCTTGCCAAGCAATCGCAGCGCGGGTTTTCATAACGAGTGGTTCCTTTTTGGTTAAATCATGTTAAATGAGATGGAATAGCCTAGATTTGCATCATCGTTAGATAATAATACCAAATAACTTACCCGTAATGGCGGTAACAAGCATAGCTAATGCACCCCAGAAGGTGACGCGAAAGCTACCTATAGCGATATTTGCGCCACCCAGATATGCGGCTAAAGCACCAAGGCACGCAAGTGAGAATATGGATAAGCCACAAACTACGATGATAATGAATGGTTCGGGGGCGATAAGTGTGGCAACAAGGGGCATTGATGCGCCGAGTGTAAACATAGCAGCCGATGTTATTGCAGCTTGGATGGGTTTGGCACCTAGATGGGCTTGAATGCCGAGCTCATCGCGTAGATGGGTGCCGAGCGCGTCATGTGACATCAATTGTTCAGCAACTTGCTGCGCTAATTCAGACGTCAATCCGCGTTGAATATAAATAGTTTTTAGTTCTTGAAATTCAAATTCTAAATCATCATCAAGGTGGCGTTGTTCTAGGATAATATCTGCTTGCTCTGTATCAGCTTGAGAGCTCACTGAAACATATTCTCCTGCGGCCATTGACATGGCGCCTGCAACTAAACCTGCGACACCTGCTAGCAAGATAGATTCTTGACTGGTATGGGCTGCAGCTACTCCAATTATGAGGCTTGCAATAGAGACAATGCCGTCATTCGCACCAAGGACTGCGGCGCGTAACCAACCTGTTCGATGAGAGCGATGATTCTCAGTATGACTCATGGCATGTGTAACACAATGAATTTAGGCTGATTTTAAATCAAGATAGTAATGGTTCAATGTTCTTTCAACAAATTCAACTAAATTTTGTTTGGTTAATGCATGATCTTTAAGCGGTGATTCGATTGGGCATTGGATAATATTGACCAGCATTCCAAATGCGCTAGTGTCCAATGTTATTGGAAGATTTCCACAAAAGAAAGCTTTGTTGCCTAAAAAGGTCGACAGCACATCGATATCTTGATTGCCACGGGCAAAAATTTCTGAGGGCGTGTATCGACCAATACCGTGACCATAGATTTGTTGTTTAATTTTACGGCGATAATAGGCTGCGATGAAATTACGAATTAATGGAGAAATGCTTCCAAAAATAGCTTCTTTATTGATTCTCCAGTTGGCTTCGGTATATTGCCAGCGTGAGAATAAGGTAATCCAAAATAAATTTTCTTCAATGAGCCGTTGTATCACTATAGAGATAGATTGCTCCAAAGAATTGAGAGATTGATCTAGATCTTGGTAATGGCGTTTTAGATGAGTAATAATAAAAGCAGAATCGCCGAATGAGGGATTGCCATCTTCAATGTACGGCAGCTTTCCTCTCGGTGCGGTAGACGGTAGCGTTGCCTTAACTCCATAAGGGATATTGATCGTTCGGAGATAGGTTTCGACTTTGCAACAAAAGGAACTCAGGTTAGGAATTCCCCAGATACAATTAAATTGATAAAGTTTGATCATGATAAGTAGCTTCAGGCTTCCAAACCCAACAATATATCCTCTATTTACATCAGATATGTATAGTTTGATTTAGGCTGACAGTCTTTATCTGCTAACCCAGGGTTGTGATATTTTTCGATCTTTCTCCTTAACAAATCTTGAATGTATATCGAATGGTTATATAAAGTTTTATAAACCGTTTGGCGCCACTTTTTTCTACTAAATTTTGGCAATAGAGGTGCAGTAAACTCGAAAAAAGTAATATTTATATTTCTATGATTTTCTTATAGTTTTTATAAATCCATAGTAATGAGGTGGAAAAACTACTTGACTAAAGTGGATAAGGTGACTAGCCTGTAGGGTGTAGCCAGAATGAGGTTAGGAAGTATTTTTTCTGGAACAAAAAAGAGAGTAGTTTAGTCGAAAG
>WBZN01000551.1_pt1 | contig 28088 bp, 27 predicted proteins | sample 5204281 | NCBI WGS metagenome assembly WBZN01 (sample SAMN12344347, study PRJNA552823) | activated sludge metagenome | biome: Activated sludge suspended growth; feature: Nitrification reactor; material: Wastewater; isolation source: activated sludge from nitrification reactor of wastewater... | reverse complement strand
CTACCACCTGCCGCAGCACACCGGCACCGTTGCCCTGGTGGTGCGCGATGCCGCCGGCCGGGTGTTGCACCGCTACGCCACCAGCGGGCAACAGGGGCGGCACAGCTGGGATACCCGGGGCTTGGCACCGGGCCTGTACCTGGTGGAACTGCACAGGGATGGAGGCGTGGAACGGACCGAACGATTGGTGGTGCAACATTAGAGGGCATCTCAAATTTGTTTTTGGAAGCGAACTTGCGGGATTTCGCGGCCAGATGAGGCGCGAAACCGGAGCATAGCCGGTGGCTATGTGAGGATTGAGCAACGATATATGGCCGTGAAAGACCCAAGTGCAGCCCGAAGGATAATTTTGAGATGCCCTCTATTCACGTGATCAATGCCCCCAATGAACTTGCGACCTTTCCGGAACATAGCTGCGCATCTGTAGACGCAGTTGAAATGCGAAATGGTATTTCCCGGGCGATCCGAACTGTGTTTCCGCATTGGTCAATGTCCGATACTTTCGCGCCATGCAGACCATGGACAACTTCAACTTCAAGGGGCGCAAGGCGCTGGTGCGCGTAGACCTCAACGTGCCCTTGGATGCCGACCTGAGCGTGGCCGATGACACACGTGCCCGGGCCATCCTGCCCACGGTGCGCAAGATCCTATCGGACGGGGGCAGTGCGATCTTGATGAGCCACCTAGGCCGGCCCAAGGGCAAGGTGAACCCGGCGATGAGCCTGGGGCCCGTGGCCAAGCACTTGGCTGGTTTGTTGGGCGTACCCGTGCAGTTCGCCACGGACTGCATCGGTGAACAGGCCCGTGCCAAGGCGGCGGCCTTGAAACCCGGGGAAGTGCTGGTGCTGGAGAACCTGCGGTTCCACCCCGAGGAGGAGCAAGGAGACGAGACCTTCAGCAAGGCCCTGGCCGCCCTGGGCGATGTATACGTGAACGATGCGTTCGGTACGGCACACCGGGCCCACGCCAGCACCACCATCGTGGCCCAATACTTCGCGGAGGCCAAACTGTTCGGCTACCTGGTGGCCAGCGAACTGAACAGCCTGGCCAAGGTGCTGGACCGGCCCGAGAAGCCGCTGTGCGCGATCGTAGGCGGGGCCAAGGTGAGCAGCAAGATCGAAGTGTTGCGCAACCTGCTGGTGAAATGCGATGAGCTGATCATCGGAGGGGGAATGGCCTTCACCTTCATTAAGGTGATGGGCGGGCAGGTGGGCAATTCACTGGTGGAGGACGACCATGCGGCCACGGCCCGCGTGATCCTTGCAGCCGCCAAGGACAAGGGCGTGAAACTGCACCTGCCCGTGGATGCCGTGGTGGCCGATGCCTTTGCTGACCATGCCAGCACGGATGTGTGCCCGGCGGACGCGATCCCGGCGGGTTGGATGGGTTTGGACATCGGACCGGCCAGTATAGCGCAGTTCAGCGAGGTGATCAAGCGCAGCCGGACCATCTTGTGGAACGGGCCGATGGGGGTGTTCGAGATGCCGAGCTTCCAAAAAGGCAGCTTGGCCGTGGCCCAGGCCGTGGCGGATGCCACGGCGCATGGTGCCTTCTCTCTCGTGGGCGGTGGCGATAGTGTGGCCGCCGTGAACCGGTTCGGCCTGGCGGACAAGATCAGCTATGTGAGCACGGGCGGGGGCGCCATGCTGGAATACCTGCAAGGCAAGGTGCTGCCCGGGATCGCTGCCGTGCAGAACAGCTGAACCGATCGCTGCCGCAAACAAGCGGACCAGCTCCGGGGTGGTAGGGCCCGGCACCGCCGTTGCGGCCCAGGGCAAACGCATCTGAACTTCGGGCTGGCCACAATTCAGGCTTGGCTCAATGATGTCTTGGCCCTTCGAGCCTGTTTAGGATCTCTTCAAACTCGTCCTCCGGTCTCTTTTCCGCCCATGCTTCACCGGAAAATGATCCCGTAGACACCGAGTTGAATGAGCGTGCAGGAGCGGCTTTGTACCGGGCCGATCCCGCTCTGTACAAAGCCCGATACCGTGCTGAAGGCACGGCACATTTCAGCCCTTGGCGGTGCCAAGGGCTGAAATGTGCGTAGATGCGGCAGAGGGCTGTAGGCCCGTAACATCATGAGCCTTGCTCTTCATTGCCCCGGTCTACCTGGCCTATGTGCGTGGCCTTCAGCCCCGTTCGAACCCGCAACAAACAAGCCCATGGCGGTGCCATGGGCTTGTTTGTTGCGGGCCTTTGGCCCTTTGAAGCGGTGCCCACGGAGCAACTGCACCAAGCAGGTCATCGGCCTTGCTATCCAGCGCAAAGTGCGAAGACAGGTCCAACGATCATCAACATGGTGCATGGGCCCTCAATGGCCCATGAGGAAGAATTGTTAGGTGCGTTTGCCCGCCGTTGCGGCCAGGTGCAACACCGGCCCATCCTATCTTCGCGAACACAAGCATCCCTTATTCCCATGACGCTGATCCGTTCCTCCTTCACGCTCGCAATGGCCTTGGTAGCGGCCACCACCCTTCGCGCCCAAAACGCATTGAAGGACGGCACCACCCTGCAATGGGACAAAGAGATCGCCGTGGGCACGGATTCGCTGCGCAACGACAGCGTTACCGTGGCCGCGCTCACGGTCCCGGTGTATGAAGCATCCGCCTCGCAGGTCACCGGCCTGTTGAAGACGGTCATGCCGGGCGCAACCTTCAAAAAGCAGGGCGACCTGCTCAAGGCCAGCGGGGTGAACTTCGGCGGGAGCGGCAGCCTGACGGACGTGCTGGCCCGCGTGGTACAGGACAAGAAACAAGGCAGAAGCATGCTGGCCTTGGCCTTTCTGCAACCGGGCACCTCCACGGCGCTGGACCTTGCCACTCTTCAGCCGGCCGTGCGCGACTTGGGCGTGCAGCTCAACAAAGCGGTGGTGCAAAGTCAATTGAACACGTGGTCCTCCAAGCTGGACAAAGCGGGCAGCAAGGCGGAGAGCGCCACCCAAAGCCAGGACAAGGCCCAAGGCCGGGTGAACAAGGCACAAGCCAACCTGGACAAGATCGCCAAGGAGAAGAGCAAGCTGCAGAGCGAGCATGCCATCATGCAAAAGGAGATCGACCTGTACAACCAGAAGTGGACGCTGAGCCAAGACCCCAAGGATTTCAAGAAGCTCACCAAGGCCCGGGAAAAGATCACCAAAAACGAAGGGAAAATGGCCAAAGCCATGGACAGCGAGGCCAAGGCCCAGAAGGAACTGACCAAGAGCGGCACCGCATTGCCCCAGGCCCAGAAGGCCAAGGAGGAGAAGGCCGCTGCCCAAGCCGAGATCCAGCGCACGGTGGATGCCTTGCAGCGCAAGCTGGAGAGCATCCGCTGAGGCGTTTCACCGGCAAGGACCGCCCGCCGGGGGTTACTCCCCGGCCTGTACCAGCCGGCCCTTTTTCCGCAGCTTGCCCAACAGCCGTTCGGGAGCGTTGAGCTGGGCGTTGCCGTGCAACACCACCTTGCATCCCGGCCGTATGTCGAGCTTGGCCCTGGGATCCAGTTGCAGTTCCGAACCGGGCATCAGGTGCATCACGGAATTGTTCAGCAGCCGCAACTCCGCTTTGCGCTCCAACACCACCAGCGCCCCAGCGGCAACCGTGAATCGGGTGGCCGGGCTGAACCAAGCGCCAGCACCGTTTCCGCCCTGCTCCCCGAGCCGCGTGGGCGTGGCTGACCTGTCGATCAGCAGGGTTTTCCCCGGGGCCAGGGTCAAGGCCGTGCCGCGGTAACCGCCCAGCGCGGGCAGCACGATGCTGTCCGCGCACCAGCGCACATCTTCGGCAAGGTGCGTATCACCGCTGCGTACGCGCACCACCATGTCGCCATTGGCGCGCTGTTCCTGCAGTTCCACGCTGATCCCATTGAGATACACGGTACGGTTGTCCGGGTTTTTCGCCTTGTTCACCTCCTTGTTCATATTGGCGGCGAGGGTAAGCATGTTGGCGCTGGACGGATTGGTGCCCATGGCAATCCGATGGTTGCCCTGCGGGGTGAAGGCATGGCGGGAGCTGCCCATATAGCCGCCGTCGTCCACCATGCGCCCGTTCCAAATGCCGACCCGGGGGACGATGGCTTCCTTGCGGGTAAGCTTGCCGTCGCCGTTCTTGTCGAACAAAGGGAACTCCTGCTCCTGGGTGCCGGTGAGGGGATTGGACCAGGCCGGTTTGGAGAGGAACGGCTCGGTGGGCCCCGGCCAGAGGCACTTGAAGGTGATGGTGTCGCCCCGCAGGCGCCAGTCGTAGTTGCCGTTGGCAAGCACGGGCCGCAGGTAATCCGCATGCCCGCCGTAGATGTCCCTTCCCGTCCTGCGGTCCTTGTCCACCTGCATTTGCGCGTAGATCCCGGGCACGGCCGGTTTCACGCAGCTCATGTACTGGTATTGGAACTGGTCCGTGGGCGAACTGTTGCGTGCCGTGCCTTGGTGATTTTCCAGCCACAGCCACTGGGGGTGCTCATCCGCCGGAATGAAAGGCATGCGGATCCGCAAGGCATCGCCGGTGGAAACAAAATCGCGCAGCACGTACAGGCCGGTATCGCCGGCCAGCGGATCGATGTCGGCGTTGACTTCAGCACCGTCCAAATTGCGGGCCCGGATGCGGTAGCGGCTGCCGGGCGGCTGCCACCCCATGCGGTCGCGGTCCCAACCGCTGCAGGTGAGCAAGGAGCTGTTGGCTGCACCCATCAGGCTCCAGCCTCCTTGCACGGGAATGAAATATCCGGTGAAAATGGGGGCGTTGCCGCCGCCACTGTGAAAGTTGTTGCCGCCCAGCAGCAGGTGGTTGAACTCGTGCTTTAGGATGCCGAAGGGCAGGCCGTTCTTGGCACCGAACCGGCTTTGGGTATCGCTGGGGTGGCCGTAAAGCAGGCCCGCGCTTCCCGCATCGGTGCTGCCTTGCCCGTGGGTGAGCACATGGCTGTTGCGCACGATCACCATCACGTGGTCGTAGCTGGGCAGATCGTCCGGCAAGTTGATCTTGGGCATGCCGGGTTTCCCCCCGTCGGTCCACTGGTCGAAGTCGGCCACGGACAGGCCGTGGGCGGTGATCAGTTCCCCGAACTTGTTGGCGCCCTCCCAGGCCATTGCGCTCCAGTCGCCCATGCGGTCCTGCTCGCTTTCGCGGATGGTCACCAGGCGGTTGATGTAGTCGCCCAGCACCGTGAACCGCCCCAGGCTCACATCGCGGTAGTAGCGCGTCACTTCCCCTTTCGGCTTGTCCGTGGGAAAGGGATCGAAGAGCTCGTCCTTCCACGTGGGCAACTGGCCCTTGGGCCAGTGGGGAGCACCTTTGGGCTGGGGGTCTTTTGCCGGGTCCTTGTCGTAGTCGACCTCAGCGAAGATCACCAGGATCCGGATGGTGCCGTGCGGACTGAGGTACCAGCCGTTGGCGCTGTTGGGCACCTGGCTGCTGTCGGTGGCCGTATCGGGCTGGGCGCACAGGCCCATGGCGAACAGCCAGAAAAGCAGGAAAGCCGCTCGGCGCATGCGCCCAAGGTAACCTATTGCTTGGGAGCCTTGAAGAGCGGCACGGCACCACAAGGCTCGCCGAACATCAGGTTCCTTACCACGGGCATCAGTTTGGCGGAGAGTTCCACGTAGGCGTTCAGCGGCACGGGCAATTTGCTGCAGCCCTTCACCATCACGCGGGCATCGCGCCACGGTTCCACGTCCAACTGCTGCACAAAGCGGGTGAAGAGGGCGCGTTCCAATGCTTCCCCGTCACCTTGGGTGATGAATGCCGCATGCGGTTGCAAGTGCACGGCGACGAGCATAAAGGCCCACGTGGGGATGATCGCGTCCGCGGAACAATGCACAGAGACGCACTTGTCCTTGTACTGCGCCCAGTGGTGCGCTTTGCAGAAGGCCCGCAGGTCATCCTCCTTCAGCGCGATCTCCTGCCAGAGCAGCGGTTTGAGGTCGAACACCACACGTTCGCCCTGCGGGTAGAGCTCTTCCAGGTCCAAGGTGATCACGCCGCTGCTGGCGACCTTGTTGAGGATGGGACCGTCCGTCATTTTCAGCTCTGCTTATTAAGCTTTCCGCATCTGAATACGGTCTACATGAACCCCAGCTCCAACTGCGCGGCTTCGCTCATCATGTCCTTGGTCCACGGCGGCTCGAAGGTGAGGTCCACCTTGGCGCCGTTCGCGCCCATGGTTTGGGCCACCTTCTCCTCCACCTCGCCGGGCAGCGATCCCGCCACGGGGCATGCCGGGCTGGTAAGGGTCATTTTGATGTACAGGCTGGCGTCGTCGTTGACCACCACGTCGTAGATCAGGCCCAGCTCGTAAATGTCCACGGGGATCTCCGGGTCGTAGATGGTCTTGAGCGTCAGGATCACGCGCTCCTCCAGTTGGGTCTTCTCCTCGGGGGTCATTTCCATGCGCCGCAGGTGCGGCTTGGGTGTCAATTGTCCTATGCCTGGTGTCTAGTGTCCTATGTCAACTGCTCTATGCCTGTTGCCCGATGCCTGATGCGGCGGATAGGACATTGGGCATAGGACAAGTCCTGTTCTGCAACGCATCTCATCCCGTATAAGCCAGCGCGTAGCGTTTCATCTGGTCGATCATGGCACTGAGGCCGTTGGCGCGGTTGGGGCTCAGGTGTTCGCGCAGGCCGATGCGGTCGATGAACTCGGTGGAGGCACCGATGATCTCTTGCGGACTGCGGTCGTTGTACACGCGCACCAGCAGTGCCACGATGCCCTTGGTGATCAAGGCGTCACTGTCGGCGGTGAAGTGAATGGTGCCTGTACCGGGCGGGGCCGAAGCGCGGTACGCTGCATGGAGCCATACCCGGCTTTGGCAGCCGCGCACCAGGTTACCGTCCACTTTGTGTTCCGGGGCGATCAGCGCAAGGTCCTTGCCCTGCTCGATGAGCTGCTCATAGCGGTCTTGCCAATCGCTGAGCATGGCAAACTCATCAACCACCTCCTGCTGGGCCTGTGCCAATGTGCTTGTTTCTTGCATTTCACCCTGAGCTTGTCAAAGGGTCATCGCAATAGTTTCACGGCTCTCCGGGCGGCCGCCACCAAGGCATCCACTTCGGCCAGGGTGTTGAACGGTGCAAAGCTCGCGCGCGTAGTGCCGTTCACGCCGAACCGGTCCATCAACGGCTGGGTGCAGTGGTGGCCCGTGCGCACCGCGATACCTTGCTGGTCCAACAAGGTGCCGAGGTCGTAGTGGTGCACGCCTTCGATCGTGAAACTGATCACGCCCACCTTCTTCGCGGCCGTGCCGATGATGCGCAGGCCGTCGATCTGCAGCAGCTCCTTGGTTGCGTGCTCCAGCAGCGCCAGTTCCTGCGCGGCCATGGCGGCCATGCCGGCGTCGTGCATCCAACGCACCGCCTCGCCCAGGCCCACGATGCCCGCAATGTGGGGCGTGCCGGCCTCGAACTTGAAGGGCAGTTTGGCGTAGGTGGTTTTCTCGAATGTCACGCGGTCGATCATCTCGCCGCCGCTTTGCCAGGGCGGCATGCGCTCCAGCAGCTCCTCCCGTCCGTACAGCACACCGATGCCCGTGGGCGCGTACATCTTATGGCCGCTGAAGGCGTAGAGGTCGCAACCGAGGTCCTGCACGTCCACGGAAAGGTGCGGCACCGCTTGCGCGCCGTCCACCACCGTGGTGGTGCCGTGCCGCTTGGCCTCCGCCACCAATTCCTTCACCGGGTTGATGGTGCCCAGCGTATTGCTCACATGCGAAATGGCGAGGACCTTCGTGCGGTCCGTGAACGGACCGTCAGTCCGGGCTTGGCCCGGGATCCCGGCCAGGTCCAGCTCACCTTGCTCGGTGACCGGGACCACCTTCAGCACCGCGCCATGGCGTTCGCACGCCAGCTGCCAGGGCACGATGTTGGCGTGGTGCTCCATGCCGGTGATGAGCACCTCATCGCCGGGCTTCAGCAACAGTTGGCCCAGGCTGTACGCGGCCAAATTCAGGCTGGCCGTTGTACCGGCGGTGAACACCACCTCGTGCGCGTGCTTTGCGTTGATGTGGTCGCGCACCGCTTCCCTGGCGGCCTCCTGGGCTTCGGTGGCCAGGTTGCTCAGTGTATGAACGCCGCGGTGCACGTTGGCGTTGATGCGCCGGTAGTAGCCGTCCACGGCCTCGATCACGCGCAGCGGTTTCTGGCCTGATGCGGCGTTGTCGAAATACACGAGCGGCCTGCCATGCACCAATTCATTCAAGATCGGGAACTGCGGGCGGATCCGTTCCACATCCAAGCCCAGGTGTTCCGCCGTGGTGTTCATGATCATTTGCCGCGAAGGGCACAACGCACATGAAGGGCGCGCCGGAATTGTTGGTGCCCTTGGTATACGTTGCGGCCCGGCCCGGTCATAGCGTTTCCAACTTCGTATCGATCAATCCCGTGAGGTGCGTCCGCCATTCGGCATTGGCAATGCGCTCCACCACTTCGGTGACGAAGGCATGGGCCATCAGCCTGCGGGCCTCTGCCTCGCCGACCCCGCGCGAGCGCAGATAGAACAGGGCTTGTTCATCCATGCGGCCGATGGTGCAACCGTGGCTGCACTTCACGTCGTCTGCGTAGATCTCCAGCTCGGGCTTGCTGTACACGCGGGCGTCATCGCCCGCCAGCACATTGGCGTTGCGCTGGTAGGCACGGGTGCGTTGGGCATCCTGCCGCACGTAGACGCGACCGTTGAACACGCCGGTGGCCTTGCCCGCAACGATGCCCTTGTAGAGCTCATCGCTGGTGCAATCCGCCACGTCGTGGCTGATGCAGGTGTGGTTGTCCGCGTGTGCGGTGCCGTTCAGCAGGTAGGTGCCGTTGAGCTCGGCATGGGCGCCAGCGCCGGCCAGGGACACGAACAGTTCGTTGCGCACCAGGGTGCCGTGGAGCGTGGTGGTGTCCACGCTGAAGTGCCCGCCCGCAGCCACTTCCACGGCGTCCAGGCCGATGTCGGCCGGGCCGTCCGGCTCGTTCTGCGCCATGTGCAAGGTGAGCTCGGCCCCATCGCCCACCACGCACTCGCGCACGCTGTTCACCAAGGAGGACGCGGCATTGCCGATGGCGACATGCTCATCGATCAGCTCCACCTTGGCACCTTCGTGCAGCATGATCAGGTCGCGCGGCTGGATCAGCATGGGTCCACCATTCCCGGTGGTGATGCGCAGCACATGGACGGGCTTGGTGGTCTGTGCGCCCTTCACCGCCAAGATGATCAGTCCGTCCGTGGGGCCGGCGGCGTTCATGGCGGTGAAGAGCCTGTCGCCGATGGGTGCGATGCGGCCGTAGTTGGCCTGGAGCGGGCCATGCGCAAGGTGGTGGGTGATGCTGTCGATCACCACGCCCTTGTCGGCCTTCAGTTCGTCGCTGAGGTCCCGGCGGAAATGGCCGTTCACGAACACCACGCGCGTGGCGGGGAACGGCAGCCTTGGGGGAAGCTCCACCGGTGCATCGCCCGAGGGGGCGGTGTACGCAAAGTTGAACAGCTTGGCCACGCGGGTGTATTTCCAAGCTTCGGTCTTGCTGGTGGGCACGGGCAACGTTTGCACCAAAGCCAACGCTTCCGCAGCGCCGGGCCATGTGCTCCCTTCGATCAGGGGGAGCACGCCTTCCTTGGGATCAGTCATGGTTGCCGTGGCCATCACGCATGCTCCTTTACCCAATCGTATCCTTTCTCCTCCAGCTCCAGCGCCAGTTCCTTCGGCCCGCTCTTGAGGATCTTGCCGTCCGCCATCACGTGCACCACGTCGGGCACGATGTAGTCCAGCAGCCGCTGATAGTGGGTCACCACGATGAAGGCATTGTCCTTGCTGCGCAGTTTGTTCACGCCGCCGGCCACGATGCGCAGGGCATCGATGTCCAGCCCGCTGTCGGTCTCATCCAGGATGCCGAGCCGGGGTTCCAGCATGGCCATCTGGAAGATCTCGTTGCGTTTTTTTTCACCGCCGCTGAACCCCACGTTCAGGTTGCGGTTCATCAGGTCCGGCTCCATCTCCACCAGCTTGGCGCGTTCGCGCACTAGTGCCAGGAAGTCTTTCCCGCCCATTTCCGGTTGGCCGTTGGCGATGCGTTTCTCGTTGAGCGCCGTGCGCAGGAAATTCAGGTTGCTTACCCCGGGGATCTCCACCGGGTACTGGAAGGCCAGGAACAAACCCTTCCAAGCGCGTTCTTCGGGGGCCAATGGCAGCAGGTCCTCGCCTTGGTAGGAGATGGTTCCTGAGGTGACTTCATAGTCTTCGCGGCCTGCCAGCACATTGGCCAAGGTGCTCTTGCCGCTGCCGTTGGGCCCCATGATGGCGTGAACCTCGCCCGCTTTTACCGCCAAGTTCAAGCCCTTGAGGATCTGCTTGTCCCCAATGCTCGCTTGAAGTCCGTTGATCTTCAGCATGTTGTCCGGATGTATGTCGCCGTCCTACTTATTTAGATTAATTCTAATTAGAATGGCGGCGCAAAGGTAGCCCATGCGGAATTGGGCTACAAGCGCGAGCGTGGTGCGGCAACCGGCGTGCCCGGGCGGCAAGCACCAGAGGCCGTGCCCGGCGCTAGACCGCCAGCAAGGCTTGCTCCAAGTCGGCGATCAGGTCTTTGGGATGCTCCACGCCCACGCTGAGCCGGACCAGACCACCGGTGATGCCGAGCTTTTCGCGCTCGCCCGGGTCCACGCCCACATGGGTCATGGTGGCGGGGTGTTCGGCGAGCGATTCGGTGCTGCCCAGGCTCACGGCGAGCTTAACGAGCTTGAGGGCATTGAGGAAGCGGAAAGCCTCCGGTTCACCGCCCTGCACATCAAAAGAAAGCATGGCGCCGGCGCTGAAACACTGGTTCTTGAAGACGCGCTGCTGGGCGGGATCTTCGATGAAGCCGAGGTAGTGCACCTTCTTCACCTTGGGGTGCTGCTTGAGGAAATCGGCCACCTCCGCTGCGCCCCGGGCCTGGGTTTCCATACGGGGTTTGAGGGTTTCCAGGCTGCGCAGCAGGAGCCAGCCGGTCCACGGCCCGGCCATGCAACCCAAAAAGCTGCGCAGGCCTTTCACGCGTGCCATCAGTTCCTTGCTGCCCAGGCAGGCGCCAGCGATCACGTCGCTGTGGCCGCCGATGTACTTGGTGGCCGAATAGAGCACCAGGTCGGCACCCTGCTTCATGGGGTGCTGCCAGAGCGGCCCCATGTACGTATTGTCCACGGCCAGCAGCACGGGCCGCTCCGCCGTGCTGAACTGTTTGGCCAAGCGGCTGCAGGCGGCGATGTCGATCAGGATGTTGGTGGGGTTGGCCGGGGTCTCCACGTAGATCATTTTCAAGCGGTCGGCCTTGCCGCTCTTGCGCACGATCTCCTCCAGGCGGTCCTGCTCCCACGGATAGAAGCCCAGCACCTCAATGCCGAAGCGGGTGAGGATGTGCTTGATGAAGTGGTCGGTTCCCCCATAGATCGGGTTGCTGAACAGCAGCAGGTCACCGGGCGAAAGGAACTCCAGCAAGGTGGTGGTGATGGCGCTCATGCCGCTCTCGAACACGGCGCAGTCACCTGCTTGTTCCCACAGGCCGAGGCGGTCCTCCAGGATCTCCAGGTCGGGGTTGTTCAGGCGGCTGTAGATCAGCCCGAGCTCCTCCCCTTCGCTCTGCTCGCGCAGGCCGTAGGCTACTTCAAAGAAAGCCTTGCCGTCCTCCGCCTTTTGGAAAACGAAGGTGCTGGTTTGGAAGATGGGGCATTTCACGGCGCCTTGGCTGAGCTCGGGCTTGTAGCCGTAGCTCATCATCAGGCTTTCGGGGCGAAGCAGCTTGTGGTCCATGGGGCGAAGCTACCGGATCCGCGGAAGTTGCGGGCGGTCACGCAACGCCATCACTCGCGGCCAACGGCTTCCTGCACCGCATCCACGGCACGGTTCAGCCACTTGCCGTTGCCCAGGGCCGGAACGAGCAGCGGAGCGAATGCCTGGAGCGGTCCGTACAGCGCGGAGCCTTCCACGGTCTTCTTGGAGATCACGCTGGAGGAGCCCGCCGTTGCTGAAAGGAGGTTCAGCACCACGCTGAGCATGAACGCCCCGCGCAAGGCACCGAAGAACAAACCGGCCACCTTGTTGGGCAGGGCCAGCATGGCCAGGTCCAAGGCCTTGGTGAGCACCTTGGCCAGCAGGTGCACCACCAAGAGAATGGCGATGAAGGTGATCATAAAGGAGATGACTTCCTGCTCCGGGCCCAAGCCTGCCCAAGCGGCCACCCGTGCATTGTAGCGCGATGCCGCCCAGATGCCCAGGAACAAGGCCAACAAGGAGGCCGCCTCCACCACCAGGCCGCGAAAGAACCCTTGCACGGCAGCCGCCACCAACAAGGCCAGCAGTACCCAGTCCAACCAGTTCATGCGGCAAGTGTACGGCACACGGGTCCGGTTGGCCGTACCGAACGCAGGGAGGCCCGCAAAACCGCGCGGCTTCGCATGGAGCCCATACTGCGTCCGTAGCGGCAGTGGCGGGCCGCCCGTGCCGCAGCCAAGATCGGCCGGTGCGCATCGGCACGGCCGGGCATACCTTCACCGCCTGCAATGGACTTGGTGTTCGAGAAGCGTTGGCGCGACCTGATGAAGGAAATGGAGCAACACTTCGGCATGCCCATGGAACTCGACGCGATGCTCTTTCTGATCGGTGTGCAGGAGTTGGGGCAACCGGCGCGGGACTTCAAGAAAGACGAAAAGGTGAACCTGATGCACATCGCCGTATCGGTACTGCTCACCCCGTACGGCTATTACAAGGAGCTTGGGCGCGATGCCGATGGCTGGCCGCACTTTGAACGGGCCAAGGAACTGCCGCCCTTGAACGGCAAGGAACAGGAACGGCTGATCAAAGAATCCATCCTTCATTACTTCGAGATGGGGTGACACCGGCTGCGCCTGCGCAAAGAAGCTCCCTGTCCTGCCGGAGCGCGTTGCCGCACCACGGCGGGTAAAAACAAGGCAAAATGGACCAGCAACAACCCGATCACAGGGCCAAGACCCCCCTCGGCAACCGGACCGCCTCCACAAGCCTGCTGCTGCTGCTGTGCACTTGGGCGCTGCCCATGTTGCAGCACACCGTGCAGGCGCAGGAGCGGCACGTGCTGTTCACCGATCTGCCGCACGCGGCCACCGGCATTTCCGCATCCCCGATACTGGCCGGCGGTGAACTGCGTTCGCGCCTGGTGCGCCTGCAGCCCACTGCCGCCGACGGCACGCTTGATCTTTCGCGGCCTTTGGAGATCAACCTCTTCCACGATCTGTCCTTCACGGTGCAGCTGCAGCGCGATCCACGGCCGGCATACCGGGGCCTGCAAGTGTGGAAGGGCCGCGTAGCAGACCACCGCTTCGACCACTTGCCGCAATACCGCAATACGCTGTTCGTGCTCAATACCGCCACGGGCAAGCTGGTGGCCCAAGTGGAAACGGAGCAGGGATTCTTCCAGGTATTGCCCGCGCCCGGCCCGGGCGAGTACCGTGTGCGGCAGTGCAAACCCTTCGGCAACGGGCGCTGTGGCATACTGGCAGCACACCCCGGCCAGCTGCCCGCGAGCGGGACAAGGGCTGCATGCGACACCAGCTGCAATGAAACTGATGCCGCCGGGCGCTATGTGGTGGACGTGTTTGCCGGCTATTCCGATACCGCCGCAGCCTTGGCCGGCGATCTGGAGGCCCACGCCCAAGCCAATCTGGAAACAGTGAACATGGGGCTGGCCAACTCCCTGCAGGACACCGTGTACCTGCGGCTGGTGGGCACGGGCACCACGCCCAACAACCCGGGCATAGTAACCAGCGTGTTGGAGGATGCCTGGAGCTGGTTCAGCGCGGCCAACGACAGCCTGGCGCCGGACCTGATCACCGTGTTCCAAACGCCCACCGGCGCGCCCGGCTCCGCCGGCGGCTGGGGCGGCATGCCCGGGCGCACCTCCGTATGCGGGGTGGAGTGGGGCACCGTGTTCCGCCATGAAGCGGGGCACAATGCCGGGGGAAACCATTGCTATCCGGACAATGCGGACTTCCGCAACGGCATGGACAACGGCCACTGGCGCACCCACCTCTGCGGCAATGACGTGAATTTCTATTCCACCCCGCTGGTGAACGACGACCAGGGCACGCCCATCGGCAACACGGACCAGGCCGACATGGTGCGGCAGTGGGCCGAAATGGCGCCGGTGATGGCCCGGTACGCCATGCACCGCGTGCCCTACTTCGAGGGCGACACGTGCGCCGGGCGCATCTGCCTGCCGCAGCACTGGGGCGGTGCGATCGAATACATCGACCAGGTGCTGTTCAACACCATCGACAACCAACAGGCCGATCCCGCTTGGAACTGCGCCGCAGTGACCGGCTACAGCGACTACACCGAACAGTTCACCGAAGTAGCCCGGGGAAGCACGCATGAACTGTACGTTTCGGCCACTGCCAGCTGGGAGGAATCCACCATGCGCGCCTGGATCGACTGGGACCATGACGGGCTTTTCACCGCCGATGAACAGGTGATGGACCTGTTCGGCACCGGCCCTTGGTACACGCCGGTCACGGTACCGGATGATGCGGCCTTGGCGGCGGTGCGCCTGCGGGTGCGCCTGCAATACGGACTGGACAACGACGCCAGCCCCTGCAATGCATCCGATTACTCCTCCGGCGAAAGCGAGGACTATACGGTGCAGGTGGTGGAGGGCATACCGGCGGGGGTGGCCGTCGCCGGGCCCGCCCCAACGGAGCTGGCCTTGTTCCCCAACCCGGCCAAAGGGACGGTGCGGATACAGGCATCGGGCCTGGAGGCGGGCCCTGTGTGGATCACCATTACCGGCAACACCGGGCAAATGGTGCTTTCCGCCGCACATGTCTGGCGTGGTCAAGCAGAGGCGTGGACACTGGACATCGGCAACCTGGCCCCGGGGGTGTACACCGCGCAACTTCACCACCCGGCCCAAGGCCTGTTCACGGCCCGCCTGGTGAAGGAATAGCTCTTGGCGCGGCTCAGATCACCAGCCGCACACCGCCCAGTTCCGCGATGCGGTACGGGAACCGGTCGCCCGGCGAGCCGATGAACATGAAGTTCGTGGGGATATGCCATTCCTCACTGAGCCGGTGCACCAGTTCGGGACCGAACAGGCCGCGCAGCTGGATGAACTCCACGTCCAAGGTGTCGTAGGCCTTGTCCAGCACCTGCACCTCGTGCAGGAACTCTTCGTGAACGTGCTCACCATCCTTGTGCACGGTGACGATCTTCAGCTTGCGGGTGATCTCGTTGGCCACCACATAGGCCATTACCCGGTTGATCACCGCCAGATCGTCGCCCTTGGAAAAATACACGAACTCCTGTCGGTTGAGCCGGCGGATGGTCTTGGACAGGGTGAAACGCCCCAGCGCCGCCAGGCCGGGCATGCTCTCCACAAAGCCGCCCACCCAGATCATCAGGTACTCCAGGATGGCCTTGCGGTTCAGCAGGAAAGCGATCACCAGCAGGAAGGGCACGAAGTACTGCAGGAAGACCACCAGGAACTCCGGGTTGAGCTTCACATTGCCATAGAGCGCGGCCAGCACGCCGAAGAGCGCCAGCGATACCACGGCCGTGGAGGCCGTTTCCGGCCGGGGCAGGCGGGCCCGCTTGATCTTCAGCATGAAATTGCCCAAGGCGAAGAAGGCCATTACCGTGAGGAAGGAAATGGTGTACACCCCCGCCAGTGCATCCACGCGCGCATTGGTGATCAACAGCACGGAGAGGCATAGCAGGAAGAAGAGGATGATGATGCGCGGGGAACTGCCTTGCTTGGTCTCTTTCAGCAGGAATTGGGGCAGGATGCGGTCCAGGGTCATGCGCTTCACCAGGCCGGTGACGCCCACATAGCTGGTGAGCACCGCGCCGCAGAGCACCACCACGGCATCGATGCTGATCACGGTGGCGAGCCATTGGCCGCCGATCTCCAGGCCCATGATCGAGAGCATGGCCTCGCTGTTGGAGGCGATGGTGGCCATGGGCAGCACCATCAGGCCGGCCACGGCGATCAAGGGGTTAAGCACGGTGACCGCCACCCACATGTTGCGCAGGGTTTGCGGAAACACGCCGTGCGCCTGTTCCTCCACGTAGTTCGCCGAGCTCTCGAAGCCCGTGACGCCCAGCATGGCCGTGCTGAAGCCCAGGAAGAGCGCCGTGGCGATGCCGTGGCCATCGGGCAGCGGCGCGTTCCAATTCAGGCTGAACACGGCGAACCCGTGCGTGGCCACATACCACAGCCCGCCCAGGATCAGCAGCACCATGATGGACAAGTGCGCGATGAAGATCACCGTGGCCACCACCGATGATTCGGAGATGCCCGCGATGCTCAGTGCCATGAACAGCAGCAGCACGCCCGCCGTGGCCAGCAGCACCGGCAGGGACGGCACCAGTGCATGCAAGTAGTGCATGGCCGTAGTGCCGCTGAGCACCGCCGTGGCCATGTAGCTCAGGATGGTGAGCGTCGCCGCGATGCTCGCGTTGTACTTGTTGGTGGAGTTCAGCAGCACGTTGTAGGCCCCGCCGTTCAGCGGCAAGGCGCCCACCACTTCACCGTACACCTTGCGGAACAGGAAAAGCACGCCGGCCACCAGCAACAAGGCCGGCACCGCCCATACGCCCGCATGCAGGATGGCGATGGAGCTCACATACAGGCAGCTGCTCGTAATGTCGTTGCCGGCAATGGCCGTGGCAGGCAGCGCGCCGAGCTTCTTTGGGGAAGTGGACATGGTGCAGCGGGGTCGGAATCCGGACAAAAAAAGGCCATTCACCCAAACATCACTTTCTCTACTGCCGAAAAAACGAAGGGCGGCACCCTTGAAGGCACCGCCCCGCCGTGGCATTTCCACCAAAACGCCACGGACCAACGGTCTATGACCGTCGTTGACCAAAAAACTTCGCGCAGATCGTTCCAAATGGCGACCCCCGCTTTCCATGGAGCAACACGCGAAAGCCGTTCCAACTTTGCCGCGTAAAGGGAAACTGCCCGCCGGCGCTTGGTGATCAGGACTTTAGAAAAACCCCCGAACACGCAAGGCGATCCACCATCGGGGAGATCCTTCCCCGTTTGTTGCACGTTGGGGAAGTTGCCATCTTTGGCTGGGGCCAACCCCGGCGCTTGGCGATGGACTACTACACGATCTTGGGCGTGGACCGCGGCTCCACCGCCGAAACGATCCGGAAAGCTTACCGCAAGCTGGCCCGGAAATACCACCCGGACCTCAACCCCAAGGACAAGGAGGCCGAGCGCAAATTCAAGGAGATCAATGAGGCCAACGAGGTGCTCAGCGACCCGGACAGCCGCAAGAAGTACGACAAGTACGGCGACCAGTGGAAGCATGCGGACCAGATCGAGGCCGCGCAGCGGGAGCGGGCTTCCGCAGGCGGCGGTCCATTCCAGGGAGGCGAACCATTCAGTGGCCGCACCGGCGGATCCAGCAGAGGCGATGAGCAGGACCTCAACGACATCTTCGGCTCCATGTTCGGAGGGGCACGCAGCCAGATGCGCTTCCGCGGGCAGGACTACCAGGCCGAACTGCACATGGACCTGCACGATGCCGCCATCACCGAAAAGCGCACGCTCACCGTCAATGGCAAGCAGATCCGCCTCACCATACCCGCCGGTGTGGAGAACGGGCAAACCATTCGCATTAGAGGCCACGGCGGCCCCGGCATGAACGGCGGGCCCGCAGGCGATCTGCTGATCACCTTCAACATTGCCCCGGACCCCGTGTTCAAGCGGGAAGGGAGCAACCTGTACCACGCGGTGGACCTTCCGCTATACACCGCCGTGCTGGGCGGGGAACTGATGGTGCCCACCCTGGACGGCCAGGTAAAAGTGACCGTGAAGCCCGAAACACAGAATGGCTCCGTGGTGCGCCTCAAGGGGAAGGGTTTCCCCGTTTATAAACAGGAAGGGCAGTTCGGCGACTTGTTCATCACCTATACCGTGAAGGTGCCTGAACACCTCACGGAGAAGCAAAAGAACCTCTTCCGCCAACTCCGCGACACATGAGCCCCATGGAAAACCAGGAACTCATTCCCTTGGAGCTGTTCTGCTCCACCACCCATGTGGAAATGGCCTTGATCGATTCACTGGCCGACAACGGCCTAGTGGAAATCACCGTGGTGGAACACCGGCGCTACATCGCACCGGACCAGTTGGGGCGCGCCGAGAAACTGGTGCGCATGCACGACGACCTCGGCATCAACGTGGAAGGCATTGAGGCCATTGAACACCTGCTGGACCGCATGCAGGCCATGCAGGAGGAGATGCAGCAGTTGCATAACCGGCTACGGCGCTACGAACGGCACTGAGCGGCCTGGTCAAGTGTTGGCCTCCACCAGGGTGCGGGCCAGGTCCAAGCCGCTGGGCTGGATCACGCGGATGATGTAAAACCCGGTCCGCAAGTCGCCAATATCCACCAACGAGCGTGAAGCTTGTGTTTCACCCACCTCGAACGAACGCATCCAGCGCCCGTCCTCGGCCAGGATCGAAACGGTTGTCCCCCCCGTCAAGCCCGGTCAAACGATGTTCACGTGGCCATTGGCCGGGTTCGGAAAAATGCCGGCCGGCCCAATTCCGCTTAGCGCGTATTGCCCGTCGGAACAATGATCTGTGGTAATAGGCCCGTCGTTGCCGGGCATGGCCACCAAAGGCAGCGCTGCTGCCATGGCCGCTGAAAAAATCCAGGTGCGCATGGCGTTGTGGTTGTTGGTTGCGGGGAAACTCGCAGGATCCATGCCTGAGAGAGTGGAATTCTGCCCGGGACAAGGCCGTTCGCATATCTTCACATCATGAATGCCGTTACGCTCCCGATCGCGCTGCTCCTCTTTTTGCCCGCACCATCTTCTTACGTAACAGCAAAGGCGGACGCCATGCCCAAGGGCGGCGGGTGTGTTGCGCCCGTGGCATTGGTGTCCACGGCCTTGGGCGATACGGTCCGCGCTTGTCCCGGAGATACGATCCTATTGGACGGCAGTGGTTCCACGGCCGCTGCCGGGCATTGGGTGCACTACTGGGTGTGGAACTTCGGAAACGGCACGATGGATACCACCTCAACACCCGTGGTAGCCTTTCAGGTTGGTGACGGCGGGTATTCCATGGTGTACTTGCAGGTGATCGATGATGCCGGATGCTCCAGCGATTCCACGGCTTCACTGCCCATCTTCGTGAGCCAAGAACCATCATTCACAGGCATCTTGGTCCCGGACACAATATGCCCGCAGATGGACCTGATGCTCCAAGGCAATGCCGTTCAACCTTCCTTGGTCCCGTCGCATATGTTCATAGGTGATCCCATGCCGGATCTGCCTGATGCCCCCGCAGGCTCCGTTTCTTTCCCCATTACCGTTTCCGGCGCGGACCCGGGTGCCATCATCACCGATTCCGAAGATCTGGGCGACATCTGTATTTCCATGGAACATTCCTTCATGGGCGATTTTATCCTAACGCTCACATGCCCGAACGGGAGCAGCGCTACGTTGCACCAGCAAGGAGGCTTCGATACATACTTGGGATTTCCGGTGGATCTTGATGATTTCAATCCTGTTCACGGCACTTGTCTTACCTATTGCTTCAATTCCCACCCCGACTTTGGCACATGGGAGGAGTGTTCAGCAGATGGCATTACCCCAAACGTGATCGAATGGGGCAACCATGCCACGCTTGCCCCGGCAAGCTATACGCCCGTGGATTCCCTTTCCGATCTCGTTGGTTGCCCGGTGAATGGCGAATGGACCCTTTCGTTCGTTGACCTGTGGGGGTCCGACAACGGCTTTCTTTGTTCGTGGTCCATCGGACTTGCAGGTGATACCACGGTGGCAATCAATGCACAAGGCCCGATACTGGGCCTTTCCAGCCCGGATTCCAGCTTCTGGTCCGGACCCAACGTGACCAACGACAGCGTGGTGCCGGGCTTGGCCCTGTTCACGCCTTCCGCAGAGGATGTGCAGGCGTTCACTTATTCGGTCATCGACAGTTACGGCTGCATGTACGATACGACCCTGTCGGTCTTGGTCCGATCCATTGATCCACCGGTGATCAACCCCGGCGTTGGCGAAGGGGAACTTTGCGCATATAACGATTTTGGGGCCGTGTACACGTGGTACCTCAATGGCATCTCCTCAGGATATACCGGCATGTGTTGGACCCCTACCGGGCCGGGGTTGGTAGCCGTGGTCGGCATGGACCAGGATGGGTGTACCGCTTCCACTGACTTCCTGCCCACCACCATCGATCTTCCGGCAGTGAATGCGTTGGCCATAGTGCCACGGCCTACACCGGACCACGGCCTGGCCATTGCACTGCAAACGCCGAATGACCTGCCCGTGCTGCTACGGTTGATGGACCTTGCGGGCAGGGTGCTTGCAAAGCAACAGGCCCAACCTACGGGTGGCCGTGCCGAAGCACGCATGGCCACGCAGCTGGCCGCTGGTTGCTATATCATGCAAGCCGTGCAGGCAGGCAGCAGTGTATCACGGCGCATTGTGGTGCCGTAAGCCCACATCGTCGCTACTGCTTCAACTCATTGGCGATGGGCGTGGGCAGGCAGTTGATATTCAAAGTGATGCCCGGGGAACTATGCACTTGCAAGGCGCTTTTCCGCATGCCCCCTCAGATGTGGCAGTTCAGCCCGAACGGCGCCCCTTACGATCTGTCACTGATGTTGTCGTAGGAGTAGATCAAGCGGTTGCGCATGCCAATGATACGCGCCGCATAGGCCGGAAGGCCGGCCGGATCATGCGTACGCAACTGGTTCAAGGCCTCGCCAATGATCGCCAACTGGCGCTCAACGGCACTTTTGGTTTTCAATCGGCCAAGTACGCATTCTACATCTCCATCTCGGCCGTAAACGAGCCGATGGCCTTCACTGCTTCCAATACGCCAAACCAATTTTGGCGGCTCGCTCCGTCATAGATCTTCACCTTGGCCCTCTCAATCTCCTTGCGTAAATAGGGATTCCGCAATGAATCCTCGGTAAGCATGTCCACAGGCCGCTGGAAAAATGCCTCCAGTCCATCCCACACGTTCCAGAGCGCACGTCCCGCCTCAAGGTCTTCTTTCACATCCACGTCCAACAGCAAGTCCACATCGCTTTCCGGGCCAAAATCCATGCCCACACTTGATCCAAATGCATATAGGTACGCCACTCGGTTCTTTTATGCACAGGTCCAAAAATCCTTGCCGGTCCTTGTTGAGGAGCGTGGCGATCATGAACCAAAAGTACTTCACACCATCGCCACCACCTTCAACTCAATGGCGATCGGTGTAGGCAGGCAATTGATCTCCAACGTGGTGCGGCACGGCGGGTCTTTCTCGAAGTACTCCTTCCACAGCCGGTTGTAGGTGGCGAAATCGTCCTTCATGTTGGTGAGGAACACGGTGACGTCCACGATCTTTTCCCACGACGATCCGGCGTCCTCCAGGATCCACTTCACATTCTGGAACACGCTGCGCACCTGCGTTTCGATGTCGTAGGAGACGATGTTCCCGTCAGCATCCAGCTCCACGCCGGGGACCTTCTTCGTGCCCCGTGCACGCGGCCCCACGCCGCTGAGGAAAAGCAGATCGCCCACGCGGCGCGCATGCGGGTAGTGGCCAACAGGCTCGGGGGCTTGGGACGAGGAGAAGGAATCCATGGGCGTAAAGGTGGGAAGGTTTCAGCAGGTATTGGTTGCGGACACGGAATGCCAACGGCGATCCGGGTCCATTGATGTCCATGCACAATTGCTCCCTCAGCGGTCTCCCGAAGGGGACCCTGAGGCTGGGAGGTCCTTGCACCCGACATTTGCCCTCATGAACGCATACGCCTGGGCCGCCGTGCTATTGGCCATTGCTGCCGGTTGCGGCACTGACCGTGAAAGCATCACCCCCACCAACGGCCCCATCACCGAAAGCGTGTACGCCAGCGGGCTGGTGAAGGCCCAGGGGCAATACCAGGTGTACCCCACCGTGAGCGGCACCGTGCTGGCCCTGCTGGTGAAGGAGGGCGACATCGTGAAGGCCGGCCAACCGCTGATGCGCATCGACGACCGCACCAGCAGCTTCGCCACGGGCAGCGCGGAGGCGCAACTGCACCTGCTGGAGCGCAACGCCAGCGACGACGGGCCCGTGCTCACCCGCCTGCGCGCCGCCGTGGACCAGGCCCGCGACAAGTTTGCCTTGGACAGCATCAACTACCAACGGCAACAAGCGCTGTGGGACAAGGGCATCGGCAGCCGCAATGAACTGGACCAACGCCAACTGGCCTACACCACCAGCCGCGCCAACCTCGACATGGCGCGAAAGGCCCTCGCCGAAAACCGCGCCCAGCTGCGCACCCAGCTCGATGTGGCCCGCAACACCGCCGCCAGCACCAGCGCGGGCAACGCCGACCACCAGCCCAAGAGCCTGATCGCCGGCATGGTGTACGACCTGATGATCGAGCCCGGCGAACTGGCCACGCCCCAACGCCCCGTGGCCGTAGTGGGCAGCGCCAGCGATCTCTACCTTGAACTGGAAGTGGACGAGTTCGACATCCGCCTGGTGAAGCCCGGCCAGCGCGTGCTGGTCACCCTGGACAGCTACACCGACACTGCCTTTGAGGCGGAGGTCACCCGCATCATCCCGCTGATGAACGAGCGCTCACGCACCTTCCGGGTGGATGCCCGTTTCACCCAACGGCCGCCCGTGCTCTACCCCAACCTCACCGTGGAAGCCAGTATCGTGCTGCGCACCAAGCCGAACGCCCTGCTGGTGCCCGCCTCCTATGTCGTGGACGGCAGCGCAGTGTTCACCGGGGAGGACGAAAAAACCCCCGTGCAGATCGGTGCGCGCGACATGGAAAATGTGGAGGTGCTCAGCGGCATCGACGCCAACACCCGCATCTACAAGCCCTGACGCACGGCCATGCGCCTGCTGGTCTCCATCGCCCTTACCTTGCTGCGCGCCAAGCTGCGCCAGAGCATCGTGGCGGCCGGCGGCGTCACCTTCAGCATCGCCATGTTCGTGGCCTTGCTCGGTTTCATGAACGGCCTGAACCAACTATTGGACGGGCTGATCCTGAACCGCACCCCGCACATCCGCCTCTTCAACGAACTGCACATCTCGCCCCAACAGCCCGTGGACCTCGCCGCGATCGCCCCCGGCGATACCGCGGCCTACAACTTCATCCGCTCGGTGAAGCCCAAGGACGATCTGCCGCGCCTGCGCAACGCCAACGCCATCATGGGCGCCCTGGAGCACGATCCGCGCGTGCGCTCCGTAACGCCGCGCTTAGTGGCGCAGGTGCTCTTCAACGTGGGCACCACCGACCTCACCGGCCAGGTCTTCGGCATCGATGTGATGAAGGAAGTGCAGTACTACATGTTCCAGGACTACCTGGTGGCCGGCGACCCGTACGACATCGCCACGGGCAACAACACCATCGTGCTCGGCAAGGGCCTGGCCGACCTGATGGCGGCCCGCATCGGCGACCTGGTGCAGGTGACCACCGCCACCGGCGACCGCACCATGCTGCGCGTGGCGGGCTTCTTCCAAAGCGGCATTGCCGAGTACGACAAGGTGCAGAGCTACGCCAACATCAAGACCGTGCAAAAACTGCTGCAGCGGCCGGCCAGCTACTACACCGACATCAACGTGAAGCTGCACGACCTCAACGCCGCCCCGGCCATGGCCCGCGAGCTGGCCGTGCGGTTCAGGGTGCAGGCCACCGATATCCAGACCGCCAATGCCCAGTTCGAGACCGGAAGTGACGTGCGCAGCATCATCAGCTACGCCGTGGGCATCGTGCTGCTTATCGTGGCCGGGTTCGGCATCTACAACATCCTCAACATGATCATCTACGAAAAACTGGACACCATCGCCATCCTCAAGGCCACCGGCTTCAACGGCAGCGACGTGCGCCGCATTTTCCTGCTGCTCAGCATGATCATCGGCGTGGTGGGCGCCGCCGGCGGATTGGTCCTGGGCATCACCTTGCAGCACATCATCGACAACGTCCCCTTCAACACCGCCGCGCTGCCCACGGTCACCACCTTCCCGGTGGACTACAATGCGAAATACTACTTGATCGCCGTGAGCTTCGCCCTGGCCACCACTTGGGTCGCGGGCTTCTTCCCCGCGCGCAAAGCCGCTCACGTGGACCCGGTGGAGATCATTCGCGGGAAGTAGCAGGTACCAAGCAAACGAACGCCTCCGAAACACCGATCCCTCCTCCACCACGCTGAAGCCCGCGCTCGCGTTTTTCGCGAGTGCGTTCACTTTACTCCGCCTCTGGCGGCTTCCGGTAGATTCCTTCCTATGCACAACATGATAGCTGAACTGCACCCGCTCAACCCTCGGAGGTTCCGATCTGGGATCAGCAATCAGTGATCTCGTTTTCATCTTTCAGCTTTCCCATTTCCAGATGGCCCCAACGCTCGAAGTCCGCAACATCAACAAGCATTTCCGCGACCCCGTGGACCTGCACGTGCTGAAGGACGTGAACATGCGCGTGGACCGTGGCGAGTTCGTGAGCATCACCGGCAAAAGCGGCTGCGGCAAGAGCACCCTGCTCTACATCCTCAGCACCATGGACACGGACTATGAAGGGGAGCTGCGCATCGACGGGGAAGCCACACGCCATGCCGGTGCCGCGCGCCTGGCGCGCATCCGCAATGAAAAGATCGGCTTCGTCTTCCAGTTCCACTACCTGCTGCCCGAATTCACTGTACTGCACAACGTGATGCTCCCCGGCCTGAAGCTGGGCCTGAAAAGCGGCCCGGAGGTGGAACACCGCGCCATGGAACTGCTGAAGGAACTGGGCATCGCCGACCAGGCCCTCAAAAAGGCCAACCAGGTCAGCGGCGGCCAGAAGCAGCGCGTGGCCATCGCCCGGGCCCTGATCAACGACCCGCTGATCATCATGGGCGATGAGCCCACCGGCAACCTGGACAGCCAGAACACCGAGATCGTCTTCGACATCTTCCGCCGCATCGCCGACGAACACCGGCGCAGCCTGCTCATCGTTACCCACGACCCCGATTTCGCCAAACGTACCGACCGCATCATTGTGATGGACGACGGGCGGGTGGTGGGGTGAGCCCAGCGCAGGAATACCGGAATGGCCGTATGAAGGGCCTTGCCCAAGCCGCCTTTTGCCGAATTTCGCGCCCTCAAATTCCGGCTTTCCTCCGCTCCTGCCGGCGCCGTTGTAACGGATCCGTGTTCCAGGCGTAGGAAGGTGCAATTGAACGCCCAGGGTGCATGAGATCCTTCCGCAAGCATGTTTTCACCTTGGCCGCCAGCGTGTTGGTGGCAGTGGTTGGCGCCCAGGCCCAACAGCGTACCTTGACGTGGAATTGGGCCAACACCATTTGCGGTGAAATGCTCAGTTGCAACACGGGGTGCAGCGCCTGCAACCAACCGTTGAACCCCCTTCCGGACTTTTACGGCACCAATGCCGCATGGATCGGCATCAGCACCTGCCCGGAGCCTACCGTTACCGGGGACAATGCCGTGTTCAGCGAAGGCTGGGCCACTGGGCCGGACCCGTTGAAGAAAGTCATGATCAGCGGCATGGCCACGGGGCCGATGTGGCTGGATTCCATCATCATCCGCCACCGGTCCGACGCCAATGGCCCCACCTGGCTGCGGGTATCGCTGAAGCTGGACCTCTCGGCCACGGCCGTGCCCGTATACGAAGGTCCCATCGATGCCGGGCTCTCCACCCTGAAACTCGCCGACCTGGGGGCCATGGACATCCCCGAAGGCTACACTGCCGCCGGTTTCCAGCTGCAGTTGCAGGCTTTCGGCAGTGAACAAGGGGCTTGGGTGCTGGATGAGGTGCGTGCCGTGGGGTCCATGGCCATCACTACGGGCACCGCCGAATTGACCGGCCGCCCCGCTGACATCGCAGCGCCCATGTACGACCTGCTGGGCAGGCCGGTGCACCACCAGCAAGGGCTGGGCATCTCCCACACCGGGAAACGGGTGGTGGTGGTGCCCTGAGGCCATCCCCCCGCTCTTGGTGAACGATCCCGTAGCCGGTCCCTGCCCTGGGACCACGCGTATTGCCGCCGTTCCCCCGGCCCTCGGGTATCTTCGCGGCGATCCCGGAAAAAAATGACCGAAACCCTCAGCGAGCAGGAGCAGATCCGCCGCGAATCCCTGCAGAAGATCCGTGAACTGGGCATCGAGCCCTTTCCGGCCGCAGCCTACCCCGTAACGGACCATAGCACAGGCATAGCCGCTGCCTTCCAGGATGATGCCCCGCCCCGCGACGTATGCATCGCGGGCCGCCTGATGAACGTGCGCATCATGGGCAAGGCCGCCTTTGCCGTGCTGCGCGACGCCCAGGGCGACCAGCAGATCTACATCAGCCGGGACGACATCGCCCCCGGCGAGGACAAGGCGATGTACAACGAGTTCTTCAAGAAGCTGCTCCACTTGGGCGACTTCATCGGCGTGAAGGGCTTCGTGTTCCGCACCCGCACCGGCGAGATCACCGTGCATGTCAAGGAGATCACCTTCCTGTCCAAAGCCCTGCGACCGCTGCCCACCCCCAAGACCGACGAGGACGGCAACGTGCACGATGCCTTCAACGACCCCGAGCTGCGCTACCGCATGCGCTACGTGGACCTCATCGTGAACCCGCAGGTGAAGGAGACCTTCCTCAAACGCACGCGCATCTTCAACGCCATGCGCGAATGCTTCCAGCAGGCCGGCTACATCGAAGTGGACACCCCCGTGATGCAGCCCATCCCCGGCGGCGCGGCGGCGCGCCCGTTCGTTACGCACCACAACGCGCTGGACACCGAGTTCTACCTGCGCATCGCCAACGAGCTCTACCTCAAGCGCCTCATCGTGGGCGGCTTCGACGGCGTGTTCGAGTTCAGCCGCAACTTCCGCAACGAGGGCATGGACCGCACGCACAACCCGGAGTTCACCATCATGGAGCTCTACGTGGCCTTCAAGGACTACCGCTGGATGATGGACTTCATCGAAGGCGTGTTCCGCACCGTGGCCACCGCCGCCAACGGCACGCCTGTGGCCAAGTTCCAGGGCAAGGACATCGACTTCGGGCAGCCCTTCAAGCGCATCACCATGTGCGGCGCCATACAGGAAAAGACCGGCGTGGACGTGCTGAACGCGGACGAACGCGCCATCGGCGAACTCTGCAAGAAGCACGGCATCGAGATCACCGCCGCCATGGGCAAGGGCAAGCTGATCGATGAGCTCTTCAGCGCACTGGTGCAACCGGAACTCATCCAGCCCACCTTCGTGATGGACTTCCCGCTGGAGATGAGCCCCCTCTGCAAGAAGCATCGCGACGACGACCGCCTCACCGAACGCTTCGAGCTCTACGCCGCCGGCTTCGAGGTGGGCAACGCCTATAGCGAGCTCAATGACCCCATCGACCAGCGCGAGCGCTTCGAGGCGCAATTGAAGCTGATGGAGCGCGGCGACGACGAAGCCATGTACCTGGACCGCGACTTCCTACGCGCGCTGGAGTACGGCATGCCGCCCACCAGCGGCATCGGCATCGGCATGGACCGCTTGGTGATGCTCCTCACCGACAACCCCGCCATCCAGGAGGTGCTGCTCTTTCCGCAGATGAGGCCGGAGAAGTGGGATTGAGGGGGCGGTGTTCGCGATGATCAGCGGCAGCCCGGCATTCCTCCGCGTCTCTCCCTTCGTATCTTCGTATCGTTATGGCAGACCGCTACATCATCGAACTCACCGACCGGAAGTACCGGAAGTTCTGGGAAGAACTGCTGGCCCAGCTGGACTTCGTGAAGGTGGCACCGGCCGCCAAACCCCTGAAAAAGACAAAGAATGAAGCGGAGTTCCAAGAGGGTTTGCGCGAAGCTCTTCAGGAAATGAAGGACGATTTGAACGGCAAGCGCAAAATGCAGTCCGCGAAGGATTTCCTGCATGAGCTTCGCGGTTGATGTTTCCCTCAATTTCAAACGGGAGGCGAAACGCCTGCATAAGCGGCATGCCTCCCTTCCGGATGACATTGAGCAGCTGATCGGATCACTGGAAGTTGACCCACGCCAAGGAACGCCCATTGGCCGAAACTGTTACAAAGTCCGGCTGGCCGTTCGTTCCAAGGGTAAAGGCAAGAGTGGTGGTGCCCGAGTGATCACGTGCGTAGTGGCCGTTCGCGAAGTGGTGTACCTGCTGGCGATCT
>WBZN01000550.1_pt1 | contig 28123 bp, 21 predicted proteins | sample 5204281 | NCBI WGS metagenome assembly WBZN01 (sample SAMN12344347, study PRJNA552823) | activated sludge metagenome | biome: Activated sludge suspended growth; feature: Nitrification reactor; material: Wastewater; isolation source: activated sludge from nitrification reactor of wastewater... | reverse complement strand
AGACCGCGCGGCCGTCGAGGGTCACGACCCGGCCGACGACGGTCGGGTCCCCGCCGTAGCGCCCATGCCACAGCCGGTACGACAACACCGCGACCGGGCTGGCGCCGGCGCGCTCGTCCTCGGCCGTCAGGGCGCGGCCGAGCAGGGGCTGCACGCCGAGCATCGCGAACGTCGAGGCCGAGACGGCAGCCCCGCGCAGGCGTTGCGCCGGCGCGCCGTCGATGCGCGCCGTCACGCCTCGAGCCTGGCCGACCGTCCAGGCGTCGAACGCCGGCAGCGCGCGCAGCCCCTCGACCTCGCGCGCCGAGAACGTCGGCCACTCGTCGGCCGCCAGCGCCGGGAAGCGCGCCCGGAACACCATCAGCCGGTCGGCGCCCTGGTACGGCCACGGCGAGTACAGCACGCTCCGCGCCAAGCCTCCGAGGGCGAACAGAGCGCCGGCCGCGAGCCCCAGCAACGCCGCGGAGCCAAGACTGAAGCCGACGTGCCGGCGCAGCGAGCGCACCGCGTCCGCGATCTCCCGCGACGCCGTACGCCCGCGGGCCGCGAGCGGGCGGGCTGAGTTCATCCGCCGCTCCGAGCGACCGGCGGCAACGCGGCCGCGCGCCGCCTATTCATGGCGCAGCGCCACCGAGGGCTCGACGCGCGCGGCGCGGCGGGCCGGCACCCACGACGCGGCGAGCGCCGAGCCGAGCAGCACCAACCCCACCACGGCGTAGGTCAGCGGATCCGAGAACTTGACGCCGAAGAGCCCGCTGCGCAACAGGCGCGCCGCCGGCAGCGCCAGCAGGAGACCCGCCAGCAGGCCGATCCCGGCGGGGCCCATGCCGCTCTTGACCACCAGTGTGCGCAGCTCGGTGCGCGTCGCGCCGAGCGCCGCGCGGATGCCGAGCTCGCGCACCCGGCCGCTCACCAGGTACGACAGCACGCCGTACACGCCGAGCGCGGCGAGCAGCGCCGCGAGCACGCCCAGTGCCGTGCTCACGCCGGCCGCCGTGCGCTCGAGGAACAGCGACCGGCTGGCCTCGTCGTCGAGCGTGCGGGTGTCGACCAGTGGGAGCTGCGCATCGACGCCGCGCACCGCGGTCCGCAGCGCCGCCTGGAGCGCCGTCAGATCGCCGGCGGCACGCACGTAGAACGTCGCGCCGCCGCCGTCGTAGCCCTGGGCGAACGGGAACCACAGGAACCGCGGCGCCTCCTCCGTCATGTTGGTGGTGAGCGCATCGCGCACCACTCCCACCACCTCGTAGTCCTTCTCGTTGCGGCCCATGCGGATGTGCTTGCCCACCGCGTCCTGCCCGGGGAAGAAGTAGGCCGCGCCCGCCTGCGTCATCACCACGACTTTGGCCGCGTTCTCGTTGTCCGCGGTCTGCACGCCGCGCCCGCGCAGCAGCTTCATGCCGAGCGCGCCGAAGAATTCCGGCGAGGCGGTATCGACTCGGGCGTTCATGTCGCGACCTTCCGGCGGCTCGAATCCGGGAATGGCGACGCTGCTGGAGTTCTGCGACCCGTTGAGCAGCCGGTTGCCGCTGCGCGCCACCGCCGTCACGCCGGGCAGCCGCGCCACCGCCTGCTGCACGCGATCGAGCAGTGCCGTCGCCGCCGCCGGCGAGAGTCCGCTGAGCGACGGATCGACGTCGAACACCAGGACGCCGCGCGGGTCGAAGCCCATCTCGCGATCCAGGATGCTGCCGAGACTGCGCGCCAGCAGCCCGGCCGCCACCAGCACCAGGGCGGAGAGCGCCACCTGGGCTCCCACCAGCGCCCGCCGCCAGCGCAGGCCGGAGCGGCTGGCGCCGCCGCCGGCGCTCGACTCGCGCAGGCGGGTCTGCACGTCGGTGCGCGCCGATTCGACGGCGGGCAGCAGACCGAAGCCGACTCCGGCGAGCAGGCCGAGCGCCGCGGCGAACGCGACGGTGCGCGGTTCGGCCGCGATACGGAAGGCTTCGGCGCCGTATGGCAGCAGAGAGAGGAAGACCTGCGGCGCGAGCGTCGCGAGCACGCAGCCGAGCGCCGCGCCCACCACGCCCACCAGAATGCTCTCGGCGAGGAACTGGCGCACGATCTGCCCGCGGCCGGCGCCGATCGCCAGGCGAATGGCGATCTCGCGCTGCCGCCGCGTGGCGCGCGCGGCCATGAGATTGGCGAGGTTCGCGCAGGCCACCACCAGCAGCAGGCCGACCATCGCCAGCACCAGGCCGAGCAGGCGAGCGGCATTGCCGCGCAGGTCGGAACGCCCGGCGCCGCCCGCGAGCAGGCTGATCTTCTTGGTCGCGAACTTCTCCTTGCCCTTGTCCGACCAGCGCTCGAAGCCTTGCGCCAGTTCGCCGCGCAGCGCCCGCTGGTAGACGCCGGTCGCCACCGCCTCGGCACGCTCGCGGGTCACGCCCGGCTTGAGGCGCGCCATGACGTTCAGCCACAGGCTGCGCCGCTGGTCGAGGTCGTTCCACAGCGGCGTCGCCAGCGGCTTCTCCATCATCGGCAGGAACACTTCCGGCAGCGTGCCCAACTCGACGCCCTGGAAGGACTCCGCGGCGACGCCGATGACCGTGATCGGCTGGCCGTTCACCGACACCGCCTGGCCGATCAAGGACGCATCGCCGCCGAAGCGGCGCTGCCAGGCGCCGTACGAGAGCACCGCCACCGGATGACCGCCCTGCACGCGATCGTCCTCCGGCGTGAGCGGACGGCCGATCGCCATCGGCACGCCGAGCACCGAGAAGTAGTTGCCGGTGACGAGCTCGCCGTTCACCTGCTCGGTGACGCCGCGCGCCGACAGCGCCAGCGCGACGGAGCGCCGCGCCAGGACGCCGTCGAAGACTTCCTGCGCGCCGTCGCGCAGGTCGACGTACATCGGATAGGAGAGCGGGAACGAGAAGTCCGAGGTCATGCTGATGCGGCCCGTGTTCGGGCTCTGCGGCGTCTGGACGACGACCAGGCGCTCGGGATCGTGCACCGGCAGCGCACGCAGAAAGAGTTGATCGAGCAGTGAGAACAGCGCCGCGCTCGCGCCGATGCCGATCGCCAGCGTGAGCACTGCCACCAGGGCGAAGCCGGGGCTGCGCCGCAGAGCGCGAAATGCGGTGCGGAAGTCGCCGAACCAAGAGCTCATGTAAAGACCTCCAAAAGAGGGTGGCTGAGGGAACCGTCGGTCGGGTATCGCTCGACCACGCGCCGCCTAGCGCGAGGCAAAGTGCACGGCGCCGTGTCCGGAGGCGTCCCTGGCTTCGACCTCCAGCCGCCAGACCCCGGCAATGGCCGCGACCTGACCGGTCGTGCCGTTGCCGCGCCCGCGCTCGAGTCGTAGCACCAGGCGCTCGACGCCGTTGGGGTCGAGCACGCGCGCCGCGAGGGCGCCGGTGGGGACGTTGGCCTCGACGGCCATCTCCAGACCCACGGTGCCCGGCGCCACGCGGTACTCGAAAGCCCGCCGCGCCGTCTCGTGGCGCAGGTCGAAGGACTCGGACACGTCGCCGCGCGTCGCGGCCGCGGCGACCCAGGCGCAGCCGATGAGCAACACGGCCACCGCGGGCAGGAATCGCGGCGCGCGAGGCGTTCGGGGCGTCGGGAGCGGTGCGAAGAATGCGTACATGTGAGGTCTCCTCTCGCGCGGCTCAGTCGGCGCGCCGCGGCGCCGTCGTCGAATCGGTCTCGCCGGCGCGGCGGGCCGGCAGGAAGCCGCCGCCGTCGCTCCACGCCGCTCCCCGCCCGCCGCGTCGCGGGGTGGGGCGGCGAGCTTCGGTGGCCGCCCTGTCGTGACGCGGGGGTTCTCGCTCATGCGCTCGCCGTCTCCGTGGCAGCTAGTCGTAACGCAGCGCCTGCAGCGGCTCTACGCGGGACGCCGCGAGGGCCGGTGCGAGGCTCGCCAGGAGGGCGGCGCCGCCGAGCGCCAGCGCGGCGCCGGCAAAGGTCATCGGGTCGGCCGGGCCCACGCCGTAGAGCAGACCGCGCAGCAGCTGTGCCGCGCCGAAGCCCAGCAACAACCCGCCGCCCAGGCCGAACAAGGCCAGCCGGACGCCATCCCCGAGCACCATGCGCAGCACCATCGCCGCGCTCGCCCCGAGCGCCATGCGCAGCCCGAATTCGCGCCGCCGCTGGCCGACCGTCTGGGCCACCACCGCGTAGAGGCCGAGCGCGGCGAGGAGCAGAGCCACCACGCCGCAGGCCCCGAGCAGGCGCGCCAGGGTCTCCTCGATGCTCGACATCGACGCCGCGTGTTCGCGCAGGGTCGCGACGCCGGTCAGTGGCAGGCTGGCATCGAGCGCATGCACCGCCTCGCTCACCGGACCGCGCAAAGACGTCGCATCGCGACCGCGCACGACGAGCGAGAACTGGCCCGCGTCGTCTTGCGGCAGGGCGACCAGCAGCACCGGCTCGGCGGGCTGCCCGAGGCCCCGGTACGTGAAGTCCTGCACGACGCCGACGATCTCGTGCCAGGCCCCGCCGAGCTTCACGCGCCGGCCCACGGCCGCACTCTCCGCGCCGCCGAAGTAGCGGCGCGCGAACGCCGCGTTGACCACCGCTACCGGCGGCGCGCCGGCGTCGTCGGTGGCGGCGAATTCGCGGCCGGAGAGCAGCCGCAGTCCCAGCGCGCGAACGTAGTCCGGCGCCACGGCGTCGGTGACCACCGCCATCACCTCGTCGGGACGCGGCGTGTAGCCCTCGATCTCGGCCCGGCGACTGTTGCCGCCGCCGGACGACCCCATGGGCACGTACGACGTCGCGCTCGCCGCCTCGACGCCCGGCAGGGAGCGGACGCGCTCCAGCGCGGTGCGCAGGAAGGCGCGCGCGCGCGCCGCATCGTAGCCGCCGAGCCGCGGTTGCACCGTGGCGACCAGCGCGCCGTCACGGGCGAATCCGACGTCCGCCCGCGCTGCTTCGCCGGCGGAACGCGCCATCAGCAAGGCGGCAGTGAGCGTGACGGTAGCGAGGCCACACTGCACGGCCACCAGGGCGCCGCGCAGCCGTCCCTTGCCGAAACCGCCGAGCGCACCGGCGCCTTCGGCCTTGAGGGTCTCGGCGACGTTCGCTCGCCGCTCGCCGCCGGCGGCGACGAAGGCGAACAGGAGCGCCGCGATTAGCGACAGCCCGAGCGCCGCGCCGGCGGCCAGGGGATCGAGCCCGACCTTGAATGCCAGCGGGATGCCGATCGGCAACAGACTGAGGAGCAACGGTGACAAGGCCCGCGCCGCGAGCAAGCCCAGGCCGCCACCGAGCGCGCAGATCGCCAGCCCCTCGGCTCCCGCCCAGCGCATGAGATCGAGCCGGCCCGCGCCGAGGGCACGCCGCACCGCCAGCTCGCGCCGCCGGCCGATACCGCGGGCGAGCAGCAGGTTCGCAAGGTTCGCCCAGGCGAGCGCCAGGAGCAGCGCCGCGGTCACCGCCAGGACGCCGACCAGCGGTACCAGCGCCGAGAGCACGCCGCGCGGGCTCTCGAGCAAGGAGAAGGCCTCGAGGCTCCGGCCCTTGTTGCGGCCCGGGTCGTCCGCCACCAGCCGGGCGGCGAGCACCGGCAGCTCGGCGCGCACCGTCTCGAGCGACGCACCGGGCGCCTTGCGGCCCATGACCTGCACGAAGACGGGCTGACCGGGGCGCAAGTGCGCAACGCTCGCTACCGGAATCCAGAAGGCCTGCAGCAGCCCACCGTACGTGCCGCCGAAGTCGCGCGGCCCCACGCCGACGACCGTGAAGGGCTGGCGATTGAGCCGGATGGTGCGCCCCACGACGTCGGGGTCGGCGGCGAAGCGTCGCCGCCACAGCACGTCCGAAAGGACGACCACGTTCGGCGACTCCGGCCGATCGTCGGCCGGCTGCAAGCCGCGGCCCAGAGCGGGCGTTACGCCGAGCACCTGAAAGTAGTTGCCCGAGACGATGCCGCCCATCAGCTGTTCGGGCTGCCCGGTGCCGGGTTCGAGCGCCACTTCCTCGAGCTCGTGCGCCACGACGTCACTGAGCGAGCGCGTGCCGGCATGGAAGACCTCGTAGTCGCGCGCGCTGAACGAGATGCCGTGGCGTTCGCCCATGACTCCCGAGAGGTGCACCAGCTCGCCGGAGTTGCGTACCCCGGGCAGCGGCTCGAGCACGACCGCACGCAGCCAGGTGAGCACCAGCGTGTTGACGCCCACGCCGAGCCCCACCAGGAGCAGCGCCATCGCCGCAAACCCCGGTGCGCGCCGCAGTCCGCGCAGCGCCGATCGCAGGTCCCTCAGGAGGCCACTCATCGCACTCGCCCTCTTCTCTCGAGAACAGCTCAACCGGATTGGCCACGAGCGCGTCGCAGTGTGCGATGCGCCCGCGGCCCGGAGACTAGGTAACCTGGAAACCGCTTTCCTTCAGCTCTTCCTCGGCCTGACGGTCCGCCGGGCCGTCCTCGACCACGCGGCCGTCGAACAGCAGGATGGTGCGGTCGGCGTAGCGCGAGTACCGCGGATCGTGCGTCACCATGCAGATCGTGGCGCCGCCCTTGTGCAGCTCCTTGAGCAGATCCATGACCGCTTCGCTGTTGGTCGAGTCCAGGTTGCCGGTGGGCTCGTCGGCGAGCAGAATCGACGGGCTGCCGACCACGGCGCGGGCCACCGCGACGCGCTGCTGCTGACCGCCGGAGAGCTGCGCCGGATAGTGCTTGGTGCGGTGGGCCATGCCCACCCGCTCGAGCGCGTCCTGCACGCGCTTTTTGCGCTCGGCCGCCGGCATGCCGCGGTAGGTGAGCGGCAGCTCGACGTTCTCGTACACCGTGAGGTCGCCGATCAGGTTGAAAGCCTGGAAGATGAAGCCGATCTCGCGGTTGCGGATGCGCGCGCGCTCGGCCGGTCCCAGTCCGGCCACGGCGTGGGTGTTCAGCGTGTACTTGCCCTCGGTCGGCGAGTCGAGCAGGCCGAGGATCGACAGCAGCGTCGACTTGCCGCAGCCCGACGGCCCGGCGATCGACACGTACTCGCCGCTCTGGATCTGCAGGTGAATGCCGGACAGCGCGTGGGTCTCCACCTCGTCGGTGAGGAAGACCTTGGTGACCCCATCGAGTTCGATCAACGGCTTGCTCATGGCTTTGTTCTCCCTTTCTAGGGATTCAGAACGTTGGCTAGCGAAAAAAGATTCAAGGTTCGCGGCTCGCCGATCGCGGTCAACGCACCCGCACGCGCTCGAAAGCGTCCCAAGCCGACATGTCGGACAGGATCACTTGGTCGCCCTCGGCGAGGCCGTCCAGGATCTCGACGGTGTTCACCGAGCTGCGGCCGAGCTTCACCGGCACGCGCATGGCCTCGCTGCCGCCGTCCGTGAGCCGGAACAGGCCGACGGTGGCGCCGCTCTGACCGTAGGTCGGGCGGCCGACGAACAACACGCTGTCCAGATGCTCGAGCTCGATGGTGCCGTCGACGTTCAAGTCCGGCCGCGCGCCCGCCGGCAGCGCCCCCTTGAGCATCACGTCGACCAACACCGTCCCTTCGCGCGCCGCCGGATCCATGCGCGACACCACGCCGTCGACGATGCCGTTGCGCGTGTCGATCGCCGCCTTCTGTCCGATGACGATGTCCTTGGCCTGCGTCTCCGCGATGCGCAGCTCGGCCTTGAGCTCGCCCGGCCGCGCCACGCGCGCCAGGTTGGTGCCCACGCCGACGCGCTGGCCCACCGCCACCGGCACCTGCTGCAGGACGCCGTCGATGCCGGCCCGCACGTGCAGCGACTCGAGCTGCGACCGGCGCAGCTTGTAGAGCGCGCGCAGCTGGTCGACACGCGCTTCCTGCGCCGCCACCTGGGCGTCGACCGCGTCGGAGCGCTTCGACAGGCGCAGCTTCTCGATTTCGTTGCGCTTGCCGAGCTGGTCGGCGCGCAGCGCCGACAGCCGCTGCGTGAGGTTCGACACCAGGCCTTGCTTGTTGAGCTCGGTGTCGGCCTCGCTCTGCAGCTTCGCCTGGTTGTAGTCGGCCTCGACCGCCGCCGCCGCGGCCTGCTGGTTGAGCGTCTCGCTCACCAGCTGCGCCCGGAGATTGGCGAGGTCGGCTTCGGCCGCGCGCACTTGCGCCTCGGCCTCGAGCGCCGCCTGCTCCACTTCGGGGCTCGCGAGCTCGAGGATCACCGAGTCGGCCTGCACCACCGAGCCTGGTTGCAAGACCTGGCGCTCCACGCGGCCGTCGGTCGCGGCGGCGATCCAGCGCACGTCGACGGACACCAGAGAGCCCGGACCGCGCACTTCACGGGTCATGGGTCCACGGCGCACGGTGTCGATGTAGAGCGACCCCTTCTCGACGGTCGGGGCAGCCGGCTTCAAACGGGAAAGGCCCAACGTGATCAAGGCCAGGAGAACCACGCCGCCGATCACCAACAGGATGCGGCGACGCTTCTTCTCCTGACTGCGGTCCGGTCGTTGAATATCCATCCGAGTCCTCCAGACGGACTCCAAGGCAACTCCCGTGCCAGAAGCCGAGACCGGCCTGGAGGCGCGCCGCGACGCCAGTGCGACGCCCCTGGCGCGCCCATCGTGTCCGCGCACGGGACGACCGAATCCCAGGAGCGGACACCCGCGAGCTCCCGCATCGGGAACGCCCAGCTCGCGGCGCCGAGTCGGGGGCCACGACCGAGACGAGGGAATTCGCGGCGCGCATCGGTGGAACAAACGCCGCAGATGCCGAATCGTTAGCCGATTTTCTTCGCGACGGGACGACCGGGACGCTCGGGGTGACGAGCGCTGGGGCCAACGGCGATCCAGCGCGCCGTCCGAGTCCGGCTAGAGCGCGTCGATCGCGTGCGCCATGCGCTGGCGTAGCGCCGCATCGGGGAGCAAACCGGCGCCGGCGGCGGCGTTCTCGCGCTGATGGTCCGGCCGCCGGGTGGCGGGAATCGCGCAGGTGACCGCGGGATGGCCGAGCACGAACTTGAGCGCGCACTGCGCCCACGTCGTGCAGCCGATCTCCGCCGCCCAGGCGGGCAGCGGCACGCCGCGCAGGCGCTCGACCAGCCCGCCGCTGCCGAGCGGTCGGTTGACCAGCACCGCGACGCCGCGCTCGGCCGCGAGCGGCAGCAGACGCCGCTCGGCGGCGCGGTCGTCGAGGGCGTAGTTGAGCTGCACGAAGTCCCAGGGCTCGGCGCGGAGCACCGTCTCGAGAGCGTCGTGCGCCGTAGCCGTGTAGTGCGTGATGCCCAGATACCGCGCCCGGCCGGCCTCCCGCCAGGCGCGCAGCGTCGGCAGGTGCGCCCGCCAGTCGACGAGATTGTGGATCTGCAGGAGGTCCAGTCGCTCGCCCCCCAGGCGCTGGAGCGAGGTCTCGATCTGCCGCTGGCCCGCGGCGCGGCCCTCGGTCCAGACCTTGGTGGCCACGAACGCGCGCGCGCGCAGTCCGGCATCGGCCAGGAGGTCGCCCGTGACCTGCTCGGCCCGACCGTACATCGGCGAGCTGTCGAGGAGCGTGCCGCCGGCGGCAAAGAGCTCGCGCACGACGCCGCCGAGCGGCGCGCGCTCCGCGGCGCCGGCGCCGACGTCGAACACCGCCCACGTGCCGCAGCCGAGCACTGGCAACCGCTCGCCGCTCGACGGGATGGGCCGCGTGATCACGGTTCCACGTAACCGCGCTGCGCACGCGCCGTGCCCGGTCCGGCGAGCTCCACGCGCACGTCGTGCCACGTCCCGGCTCCGTGGCTCGTCGACGGGTAGTAACCGAGCGCGTACTGCGCCCGCAGCTCGCGCAGCAGTCGCGCCAACGCCGCTTCGACCTCGCTCACGCCGCCGATGTCGTCCACCCGTCCGCCGCTCTCCTCCACCGTGCGCTGCAGCAGTTCGAGCTCGCGGCGATGCTGCTCCGGTCCGCGCCACGGCGAGCGCAGCGAGACGCGACCGTCGTTCGTGTTGGCGGGCCCGCGCATGCGCAGCCAGTAGATGGTCGCGGAGCTGTGGCGCGCCAGGGCGCGTACCTCGACCATGGACAGGACGCTCTCGACGTCGATGCCGTCCGAGAGCAGCACGATGACCTTGCGACCCTGGCGCGACTCCAACCGCTCGAGCGCCAGGAACAGCGCGTCGTTGAGCGCCGTGCCGCCACCGGCCGTAACGTCGCCCAGGCTCACGGCGAGCATCGCGATCGACCCGGTGAACGGCGTCTCGACACGCAGGCGGTCGTTGAAGAGCAAGAACTTCGCCTCGTCGAGGCGCGCCAGCGAGCGCACGAAGGCGCGGGCGCCGTCGAGCGCCGTCGTCAGGCGGCCGCCGCTCATGCTGGCGCTGGCGTCGAGCAGCAGCGTGGCGGTGAGCGGGACCTGGCCGCGCTCGAACGTGACCAGCGTCTGCGGCTCGCCGTCGTCGGTCACCGTGAAGTCCTCGCGCCGCAGACCCTCGAGAGCGCTACCACCGTGTTCGGCCGTGACGTACAACTGCTGCAGCCCGACCTTGATCTCGAGCTCGGCGGCCACCGCGGCCAGCTGAACCGTCGCGCTGGCGCTGCCGCGCGCGGCGTCGTAGACCACCGCTTCGAGGCGATGCGCCACGTTCTCGCCGCCGAAGTCGACCGTCGCGCTCCAGTTCGGCGGTGCGGCGCTCGCCGCCGCGATACCGTCGAGGAAGATCTCGGCGCGGCGCGCCGGACCGCTCACCCGCAGACGCACGAGCGTCGGTCCGAAGACGCTGTCCACGGCCCTGGGCGCCACGATCTCGACCGCCAGGCCAGGCGCCTGCGCTCGCGCGGCGGCCGTCGTCAGCAACAGCGCTGCGGCGAAGACGCCCCGGGTCAGCCGGCGAGCGCCGGTCACGGACGGCCCCCGGACGCAGCCGAAGTCCCGCCGAGGCTGCCGCGGAACCGCTCGGCGCCGGCGCTCAGGGCGGCGCGCGCCGTCATCCCCTGATCCGCTGCGAGGCGTCCGAAGCGAAAGCGCGGGCCGTCGCCTTCGGCCGCCGGGACGAGCCCGGCCAGGGCCTCCGTCGCCGCCGCGTGCCGGCCCGCCGCCTCGAGCGCCGCCGCGAGCAGCAGCGCGAGCTTCTCGTCCCCCGGGAACCGCGCCAGGCCGGCGCGAGCCAGCCGCTCGGCGGACGCGGCGTCGCCTTTGCCCAGGGCCTGCCGCGCAAGCTCCTGCGCCGCCAGCGCGCCGAGCCACGCGTCCTCGCCCCGGGCGGCGTCCCGCGCCGCCCGCCAGTGCGAGGCGGCACGCTCGCCGCGCCCCGTCTGCAGCAACAGCTCGCCGAGCCGCACGCGCGCCTCGACGCTCGCGGGCGCCACGGCGAGCCAGCGATCGAGTAGCGGCTCCGCCTCGGCGAAGGCGCCGCGGGCCATCGCGTCGGTGGCCGCCGCGGCAAGCAGCGCCGGCCGCTCGGGATCGAGCGCCAGGGCCTGGCGCAGCGCCGCGCGCGGGGCGCCGTTGTTCAAGGCCGTGGCGAGCACGGCCTGCGCCGCGAGCGCCCGCAGTTCCGCCGGGATCTCGCGTTCCGACGCCAGAGTCGCGAGATCGTGCGCCAGGGCGGCCGCGAACGCGCCCACCGCCGGCGAGGGACGATCGCGCGCCGCATCGTCATAGAGCGCTACGGCTGCCGCCAGCCAGGGCGCCAGCCGCGCGGGCTGCTCCCGTACGGCATCGCGCAAGAGCAGCGTCACCGCCTCGGCGAGCGCCACGCCCGCGACGGGCTCGGCGCCGGTCAGGATCGCCTCCGCCGGAGCGCGCAGCGCCGCCGCCGCGCTCGACGGGCGCGCGTCCGCCAGCGCCTGCCGTGCCTGCTCCACACCTGTCCGCAGACTGCCGATCTCGCTGGTGTGCAACCTGCGGACCGTCGACGGCGTCGCCAGCGGCCGATTCTCCTCACCGCCGTTCACCGTGAACTCCACCCAGGCGCGGCCCGCGGGGTCGCCGTCGAGCAGCACCACGGAGATCGCCGGCGACTGCACGTGCTTCGATGACCCTCCGCCGACGACCAGCTGATACTCACCGGCGGGCACCGCGCGGACCACGACCTTGCCCTCGACGCCGCCGCCGGCGGACCGGCTCTCGAGCCAGGGCAGCGCGATGGTGGCGCCCGCCGGATCGATCAACTCGACGGTGGGCGCGGCGCCGTTCGGACCGCCGGCAGACCCGGGCGCCTCCGTGTCCTCCACCCGCAGCGCTTGCGGCTCGCCGATCTCCCACACCGCGCGAACCGGCACCCACGCATGCCACGGAAGCTCCTGGACCCGCTCCGGAGTGGTGTCCATCCAGGCGGTGCCCCGGTCGACCACGCGCGGCAGCCATAGCGCGCCGCCCACGGCAGGCACCACGACATCGAGCCGGCGCAACGCCAGCAGGTCGGGACGCAGCGCATCGCGCACCAGCACGCGGGCCGTGTAGTGGCCCGACGGCGCCGCGAGGAACAACAGATGCCGCAAGCCGCCGCTCACCGCGCGCTCGCGCGCGTCCGCGGTGACGAGCTCGACGGTTTCGAACGCATCCGCCGCGACGCTGCCGTCGTCGGCGAGCAGATAGGCCGCGATCGCCAGTCGTGCCGGACTGCCCGCCGGCGCGGCGGCCAGCCACGGCTGTCCCTGCACTTCGAGGGCCACCGCCACCCGGCCACTCGCGCCCGGGGCCGCGCCCGGCACGGCGAAGGCGGTCACCGCAACCGGTAGCGAGCCACCCTGGCGGTCGCTCAAGAGCAGCGCGGCGACTTCGAGACTGGTACCGCTCGCGGGGGACACGCGGACCGCCAGACTCGCCGACGCCCTCGTAGCCGGCGCCGCGCGGGGAGTCGCCGTGAGCTCGGGACTCGGAACCGGTACGGCGGCCGGGAGTCCCGCTGGCGCGGGCTCCGCGGCGCCACCAACCGCGGGGACCACCGCTACCGCCACCAGACCCCAGAGCACGAAGCGCGCCCAGCGGCGCCCGCACCGCATCGTCACTGGCCGCCGGGAGGCGCGCCGGCCGCGGGCGTCTCGGGCGACCACGCCGCGAGCACCGTCGATCCGATTCCGGCCACCTGATCGCGCACGCTCACCGCCAGCCGCTGCGCCATCGCACGCACCGTGAGCCGCGCGCGATAGGACGCTTGGCCGCCGAACGCCGCCACCAGCTGGTCGTTGGCGATGCGGATCGGCACCGCCGTGGCATCGACCGCGGCGAGGCGGCCCTCGGCGTCGAGGGCGCCGAACATCACGATCAGCGCGCCGGTGTGCACTCGCCCTTCCGGCACCAACGTCAGTCGCGCGAGCGGCACCGTGACCAGCAGTTGCAGGGTGCGCTGTCCCGCGGCTGCGGGCGCAGCGTCGGCAGCGGCGTTTTCCGGGTCGATCTGCAGGGCGATCTCGAGTGGGTTCTCGCCGCCGCCGAAGAGCAGTGCCCCGACCGTCCGGTCGCGCAGCCGTTCGACCGGATTCGCCTGCGAGGCGGTCCGCGCGTAGCGCACGACTTCGCGTTCGTCGCGCACCGTGACTGCTAGCTTCGCCTTCGCCGTCGGCGGCGTACCGCCGCTCGGGAGAGGCGACCAGGCGAGCGTGTACGCTCCGGCGCGATCGCGGCAGACGCCGCGTGCCATGGTGCGCGCCGCTCCGGCGCCGTCCACCGCCACGCCGCCCGTCGCTCCGGCGAGCAGGGCCAGCGACTCGCCGACGTCGCTGCGATCGCTATCGCGCTGCTGGGGCAGGGCAGGCCCACCCTGCAGCTCGGTGCCGATGCCGGACTCGACCAGACCCAGACCGTACAAGCGGACACCCGCCCGAGCGGCACGCTCGCCCAACTGGGTCAGGGCCGCCTCGGCACCCGAATCGCGCTGCTCGAACTGGGGCCGGTGCTCGGCGTCGCGCATCGCCGCACTCTGGAAGCGGTTCATCCACGCTGCCAGCGGGCCTTCGCCGGGCCGCGTCGAGAGTCCGCCGGAAAGCACCACCACGGCCCGCGCCCCGCCAACTCCCGCCAAGCCGTCCACGAGGCGGCCGACCGCCGCGATCGCGGCGCGGCTCTCGCTCTCGCGGTGCGCGACGTACTGACGAATCTCGCCCAGGATGGTGGTGCGATCGACTTCGCTCAACCGCTGCTGCATGCGATCGTCGCCGCCGCCCTCCGCGGGCTTGGTCGACGAAGCGAGCGCCGAGCGCAGCTGGCGCAATTCACTGGCGCGCGCGCTCACCGGCGGATGCGCCAGCGCGGCCGCCAGGGCCGCGTGCATCGCTTGGCGATCGGCGGTCGGCGCCAGCAGCAATTCGAGATCGCCGCCGCGTCCCGAGGCGAGCACCATGCGATCACCCGGCAGCAGCTCGTGGTCGAGCGCCTCGAACAGATCCGTCAGCGCCCGGCTGCGCGCGTTCGGCTCGAGGCTGGCCTCGTCGAGGAACACCGCCAGAGTGAGCGGAGCGTTGGCCGCCGCCGGCGGAATCACCTGCGTGATCACGGCCGGCTGCCCGTCGACGCTCAGCGCGAAGTCGGCCACGCCCAGCCCGCCGATCGGCGTGCCGTCGCGATCGGTGACCACCACCTCGATCGTGCCCAGAGCCGCATCCACGGTCTCGTGCAGCGCCATCTGCGGGATCGCGGTGTCGGCGGGCGCAACGGCCGTTTCCTGCGCGAAGGCAGCGGCGGCGCCGAGCAGGGCGAGAGACAGGGCGGCGGGGCGCAAGGAGCGGCGCATCGCTTGATCCTGGCACAGGCCCCGTTGCCGCGTCCGGGCCGTGGTGCGAATCGCCCGCGGCATGTCGCAGCCGGACGCGTGCGGCTCGAGGCCGAACCAGGTGCCGGTTCACCCCCGGCGGAGCGCTGAGGGGTTCGACCTCGACGCCGCGCCGCCCTCCGCCTACTCGCCGATGATCTTCACCAGCACGCGTTTGCGCCGACCGCCGTCGAACTCGCCGTAGAAGATCTGCTCCCACGGGCCGAAGTCGAGCCGGCCGGCGGTGATCGCGACCACGACCTCGCGGCCCATCACCTGCCGCTTCAGATGCGCGTCGGCGTTGTCCTCGCCGGTGCGGTTGTGGCGATAGCGCGTCGACGGCGCGTGCGGCGCCAAGCCCTCGAGCCAGGTCTCGAAATCGGCGTGCAAGCCCGATTCGTCGTCGTTGATGAACACCGACGCGGTGATGTGCATGGCGTTTACCAGCACCAGGCCCTCGCGCACGCCGCTCTCGGCGAGCGCCGACTCGACCTGCGGTGTGATGTTCAGGAGCGCGCGCCGGCCCGGCACCTCGAACCAGAGCTCGCGCCGGAAGGACTTCATCCGGCGCGCTCAGTGGGCCGCGGGCGCCGTGCCGCGGAGCCAGGCGCCGAGATCGGGGTAGCGCTTCAGAAGCTCGGCCTGCGTGAGCTGACCGCCATGGCCCATCGGCAGCTTGAGCAGCGTGCGCGCCGCTTTGCGACCGTCCTTCGCCAGGACGATCCGGGCGCCGCGGTGAAACAATGGTTGATACGCCAGCCGCTGCTCGAGGTCGGCGCGCGCGCTGAAGGCCTCGACGCCGGCCGGCGGCGTGACGTGCTGCGCCAGCGCGTCGTACAGGGCGTCGATCTCGCCGGCGCGTACCTCCTCGTGCACCGCCATCGCGCTCGAGGCGACGACGTGCGCGAGCAACTCGCCCACCCACTCCGGGCCGGCCAACGGGACGGCACGCTCGGCCGCCATCCTCCCGATCTCCACCTGCAGCATGGTGTCGGCCAGAGCCAGACTCGCCGCCTCTTCCTTGCTGCCGCGCAGCGGTTCACCTTGGTTCCACGGCAGCGGTTTGCCGATCAACCGTTCCCACAAGGCGACCGAGCGCTCGTCTCCCCAGGCCGGCACCGCCACGCCCTGCGCCATCGTCTGCGGCATCCCATAGGGCGCCGCGAGATGCAGGGACTCCCAGTCGTCGGGCGACAACACGAGACCCTGGACCTGAAGATCGAGGCCCGACCAGTCGCGCACGTCGCGCGCGATCGCCGAGAGCCGCTCCTGCACGTGCGAGGCGCGGTCGAGAGCTCCCGCGCTATAGAGCACCTGTACGTCGTCGCCGTGCAACTTGAGAAGGTTGGCCAGGACGCGGCTGTCGTCGGCGTTCACCGCCGATGCCGCCACACCCGCCCAGACGGTCAGACCCGCCGCGAGAATGCTCCGAGAGATCATCGCGCGAGTATACGAATTCGCGCGCGCGGCGGTCGTCCCGAACCGCCGACCGTCGACGGCATCGCCGCGAAAAAGCGCTCCCGAGGACCGCCCCGTCGTGCCGGGCGGCGACTTATGGCCTTAGGATGCTCACCATGCTGTACGACATCACACCGCGCATCGACCTCGGCACGCCCGTCTGGCCCGGCGACGCGCCCTTCGAGCTGCGGCCGATCTCGGCGATCGCCGACGGGGCGACCGTGGACCTTTGTGCGCTCAACACCACGCTGCACCTCGGCGCGCATGCCGATGCACCGCGCCACAGCGAACGCGACGGCATCGGTATCGCCGAGATGCCGCTCGCGGCCTACCTCGGCCCATGCCGCGTAATGCGCGTCCCGCCGCTGGCGCTCATCGAGCCGCATCATCTGAAGGGCGTCGACGTCGCCAAGCCGCCCCGCCTGCTGCTGCGCACCGACAGCGTGCGCGACCGGTCCGTATTCCCGCAGCAATTCTCGGCGCTCTCGCCGGCGCTCGCCGCCCTGCTGGTCGACCGCGGCGTGCTGCTGGTCGGCATCGACACGCCGTCGATCGACCCGTTCACGAGCAAGACGCTCGACGCGCACCATCTGCTGTTCCGCAGCGGCGTGGCCAATCTCGAGGGGCTGAACCTGGAAGGGGTTCCCGACGGAATCTACGAGCTCATCGCCCTGCCGCTGCGCATCGCGGGCGGCGACGCCTCGCCGGTCCGCGCCATCCTGCGCACCCTGGAGTAACGCCGGCGCCCGTCGGCGCCCGCCCGGAAGATGCGGCCCCAGAGGTCCGGGCTCGTGCCGCCGCGAACGCGATCACGGCCGCTCCCGCCCTCGGCACCGCGGTGTCCGCAGTCTGCACGCTCACAGTCCCGCGGGGGTCGACGCGTCGCAGCGGCACCCGAGCTTGGGATCCCATCCGCGGCTGATCCAGTGCCAGTAGTGCGGGTACAACCAGAGACAGAGGCGTCCTTCCGGTTCGCCCCCGAGATCGACGGCGAAGCTCTCGTAGGCCTTGCCGTCCAGCCGGATCGATAGGCGCACCTTGCGATCGACCGCCACTCCCCGGATCGCGACCAGCGCATCCTGCCGCATCGCGGCCGCTCGCTTGCCATCCACCCGAAACTCGAAGGTCGACGTCGGCTGGGGCTGCCAAGTGGTCTCCGACAGGGGCTCACTCGGCGGCGCCGGCATTCCCGCCGGCCAGCCGTCAGGGACGGCGATGTGAAACGGCACCAAGCAGATGGTGCCGGGCGGCGCCGGCGCAGGTGGCGCCGATTCCGCCAGACCGTGCGCGGTCGGTATCGGCAGGAGCGACAGGACGGCCAACAACCACCGTCCCGCTCCGGCCCCGAGCTTCGCTTGTCGACGAGCCAGATGCATGACGGGACCGTAGCTTGCCCCCAACGCCAGGTCAATCGCATGAACGGGTGGGTGACCGATCCGTCGGGGTCCGTTCTTCGCCGTGGATCTCCGCGAGAAGGGCCCAGGAGCGGCCACGCCTAGGACGGGCAGCGACACCCCATCTCGGGCTTCCAACCCTTGTCGACCCAATGCCACGGATCGGGAAAGAGCATGAGGCACATCCGCCGACCCGGCTCGTGCTCGAGGTCGACGTCGACCTCCTGGAATGGCTCATCGTCGAGGAGGATCGACAGACGGGTCCTCCCGAGCGGTATTCGGCCGGCGATCAACTGGTCCGGGCCCGCGGTCGCTACGACTCGCCCTCCAACCCGGAAGACAAACTCCGAATATCGCCCGGGGCTGGGTGGTTTCCTTGGGTCAGTCTTGGCTCCCCCTGGCACGAAGAAGGGGGCGAGGCAGAGCGTTCCCCTTTCGGCCAATTCTGCGCGACTCGAAACTTCGTTGGGGTGAGGGTGCCCATCGGCGATCGCGGCGGAGGCAAGAGCCGGCGAATACCGCGTCATGGACGCGGGTCCCGCGCCGAACATCTCCGCCGAACCGGGCGGGCCCAGGATGAACGCGAACGTCAGCCTCACGCTACGCCGGCGCTTGCTCGATTCCTCGAATCGCCAGGCTCTCGCCGACTCGAGGGCTGCGAGCGTCAGCCCCATGGGCAGGGTCGGCTCTTGCGCAACGGCGCGCGTCACGGCACCCTTGGAGTTGATCGTCACCACGATCGAGACGGACCCCTGGACATGCGCGGCTCGAGCGGCCGCGTTGTATTTCGGCGGCACGGACGAGATGACCCGCGCCGTCTCCGGGGCGATCTGATCGGCAGCCGCGCGGTCGCACTGCGTACCCATGGCGAGAACGAATCCGAGAGCCAGTCCTTCGAGCCATCTCCGCCTGGACACCTTGCTTCCCCTCCTCCCCGCCACTTTGGGGCCACCCTTCGAATCCGATGTTCTAGCATTCCCCGCATGCACGGTTTTCGTATCGACGAGCACGGCGGCCCCGAGGTCTTGCAATGGCGTGAGCTGCCCGACCCCCGCCCGGGGGCCGACGAGGCGCTGGTGCGGGTGCGGGCCTGCGCGCTCAACCACCTGGATCTCTGGGTGCGCAATGGCGTTCCCGGGCACAAGTATCCGCTGCCCTTGGTGCCGGGGAGCGAGATCGCCGGCGACGTGGTCGAAGTCGGCGCGAGCGTGCGCGGCTTCCGGCCCGGGGACGCGGTGCTGATCGCGCCCGGCGTCTCGTGCGGGCTCTGCCCGCGCTGCCTGGCGGGCGAAGATCCGCTCTGCCGCGAATACGGCATTCTGGGCGAGACCCGCGACGGCGGCTATGCCGAGCTCGTCGCCGTGCCGGGTCGCAACCTTCTGGCCCTGCCGCGCGGATTGTCATACGTCGAGGCCGCCTCGCTACCGCTCGCCTTCCTCACCGCCTGGCACATGCTGGTGGCGCGCGCCCGGCTGCGGCCGCTCGAGGACGTGCTCGTGCACGCCGCCGGCTCGGGCGTCTCGAGCGCGGCGATCCAGATCGCGCGCCTGCTCGGCGCGCGCACCGTGATCGCGACCGCCAGTACCCGGGCCAAGCTCGAGCGGGCCACCGAGCTCGGCGCCACGCACACTGTCGACTACACCACCGCCGATTTCGTCCGCGCCACCAAGGAAGCCACCGGCGGCAAGGGCGCCGACGTGGTGATCGATCACGTCGGCGGCGAGGTGTTCGAGCGCAGCCTGAAGGCGCTCTCCTGGGGCGGTCGCGTGGTGCTCTGCGGCGCCACCGCCGCGGGTGAAGCGACGGTGAATCTGCGCGCCGTGTTCTTCAAGAGCCTCTCGATCCTCGGCTCGACCATGGGAAGCCTCGGCGAGCTCAAGGAGCTGCTCCGCCACGTCGAGCGCGGCGCCCTGCGCCCCGTGGTCGATCGCACTTTCCCGCTGCGCGAGGCCGCGGCCGCGCAGCAGGCTCTGGCTCGCCGCGAGCAATTCGGCAAGATCGTCCTCACCGTGGACTAGTGCCGGCGGCGAACAGGCGGGCCTCGCCATCCACTCGGACGCTGCCGGCCCCTCGCGGCAGTTCGACCCCGGCGGCGATCTGAGATACTGCGGGCGAAGGAGGAGTGCGCCATGGACGCCAAGGAGTTCTGCGCCGGCCTGGTGGCGGAGATGCATCAGGTCTTCGCCCAGCTCGGTGAGCACGAAACGCTGGAATCGGAATCGCAGGGCAACGTCGCCGTGGTTCCCTTGCTCAAGGCGGCGCTCAAGAGTGAGCTCGAGGCCAGCGAGCTCGCAGGCCTGTGGCTGCCGAGCACACCCGAGGTCGACGCCAAGATCACCTTCGGGCAGCTCTGCGGCGATGAGATGAAGCACTACCGGCTGATCGCGCAGCGGCTCGAGGAGCTGGGCGAGGATCTCTCGGGCTTCGACCCCATGGCCGAGGGCTACAGCCCGCTCTACCAGTACCTGCGCGGCCTGCGCACCTCGGTCGAGCGCATCGCCGGCGGGCCGTTCGCGCGCGAGGCAATCGCCGAGATCCGCAACGCCCAGTTCATCGCGTTTTGCCGCGCGGTAGGCGACACCAAGACCGCCGAGCTCTACGAGGGCACGATCCACCCGGAGGAGATCCATCATCATCGGGCCGGCCGGCGCCTGCTCGAACGCTACGCCGACACGCCCGAGTTGCAGGAGCTCGCGGCCGCGGCGGCGCGCAACACCCTGGCGATCGCCGACGAGTTGCGCACTCTGGCCGAGAAGTCCAAGGGCCTGCACAGCATTCCCGTCTCCTGAAGATCCGCGCGCGGCAACGCAGCCGGCCCACGCAACATCGTGGGCCGGCCAAAGGGTCGCGCAGAGAAGCAGGCTTCAGGCGATGCGAGCCGCGGCGATCTCCTGCGGTTCCTGTTCGCGATAGCGCTCACCCGCGCGTCCCCGTCCCGTCTGCTTCGCTTCCAGCAGGGACCGGTCCGCGGCCGCCACGGCCGCCTCGAGAGGCTCGGCCGCGCCTTCGTGCCAGTCGAGATGCGACCAGCCCACGGAGCAGCGCACTTCGATCTTGACTCCTTCCGCCAGCTCGCACGGTGTCGCCGCGAACGAGGTCACGATGCGCTCGGCGACGTCCACCGTCAGCGCCGCATCCGCACCAGCGACGAGAATCAGGAACTCGTCACCGCCCCACCGTACCAGGGTGTCCTCGGTGCGCAGACAGCGGCGCAGGAGGCGGGCCGCGTGCTTGAGAGCGCGATCGCCCGCGGGGTGGCCGTAGCGATCGTTGATCTCCTTGAAGTGATCGAGATCGATGATCAGCACGCCCGTCCCGTGCGGGTTCCGCCCGGTCCGACGATCGCTCTTGCCCCAGCGCTCGCGGCGCTCGGTGGCCGTGTTGGCCATGTCCCGGAAGTAACGGCGGTTGCGGGCGCCGGTCAGCGGATCGGTGAGCGTCATGTCGCGCAGCAGGGCGCTGGTGGACTCGAGATCCGCCGTCACACTGCGCAACTCCGCCACCTGCCGCCGCGACTCGGCATGCAGCCGCTTGATGGTCGCCTGGCTCAGCCGCAGCTTCGACACGCCGACGAGCAGCAGGCCGGTCGACCCGTACAAGACGGCGATCTGCACCAAGCCCCGAGCCAGACCGGCGTCCAGACCGCGACTCTGGCCGAGCAACAGGATCACTCCCAGGTATGCCACGGAGCCCGCTACGGCTGTGATCACGGCCGGTCGGAGGCCGCGCATCAACGCCGCACGGCCGGCGCACGCCAGGTACAACACCGCCCACGGACTCGACAGGCCGCCCGTCAGCCAGACCAGGCCGGACACGAAGACCACGTCGAGCATCAGCCACCAGGGCGACAGAGAGATCTGGCGCCCCTGACGCACCTTGCGGCGGTACAGCACGATGAAGCCCGCGATGGTGAGAAATCCCAGCGCCAGCATCAACAGGCCGGTGAGAGCCGGGAACTCGACGACCCCGGCCCACCGCGCCAGGAACGCCGTCAACCCGGCCACGCCCATCGCGATGGCCCGCTCGCGCTGGCGCGACATCAGAAAGTGCAGACTGCTCTCGCCCGGCGCCTGAGCCATCAGGCTCTCGTCCATCGGGTCCGGCGGTACCAGTACGCTGTTCTCGTTCATGGCGTTTCGCCCCCTGACGACAGGCTAGAAAACAGCGTGCAATGCCCCTATCGGACCCTCTCCGATTCGCACGTAGGACGGACTCCGAGAACACTCGGCTTCGACGGAATGCGTTGCCCTCGATCCCGGGGCCGGCAAGGCTCCGCCCGGCGTGAGGCATGGCCCTCACCGGCCCGCCCGTTGCGGGATCTCCCACCGGCGCGAGAAACGAGAGAAAATCAGCCCATGACCGACTCCATTCGCACGATCACCGTCCTCGGCTCCGGCACCATGGGCCGCGGCATTGCGCACGTGGCCGCCACCGGCGGTTTCCAGGCCCGCCTGTTCGACGTCAGCGACAAGGCCCTCGCCGACGCCCAGGCATCCGTTCACAAGAATCTCGCCAAGGGTGTAGAGCTCGGCAAAGTCAGCGCCGCCGACGCTGACGCCGCGAAGGGCCGCCTCTCGACCCACGCGGATCTCGCCGACGCGGTGCGCGGCGCCGATCTGGTGATCGAAGCCGTGCCCGAGAAGATGGCGCTCAAGATCGAGACCTTCCAGGAAGTCCAGCGCCACTGCCCGGCGCACGCCTTGTTCGCTTCCAACACCTCGGCGCTGTCGATCACCGAGATGGCCGCCGGCACCGACCGCCCGGAGCGCTTCGCCGGCATGCACTTTTTCAACCCCGTGCACGTGATGAAGCTGATCGAGATCGTGGCCGCCCTGCAGTCGTCCCGGGAGACGATCGCCGCGATCACCGCGGTGGCTCAGCGCATGGGCAAGGAGACGGTGCAGGTGAACGAGGCGCCAGGCTTCGTCACCTCCCGCATCAACGTGCTGATCGGCAACGAGGCCTTCCGCATGCTGCAGGAGGGCGTCGCCACGGCCGAGGACATCGACAAGGCGCTGAAGCTCGGCCTCAATCACCCGATGGGGCCTTTCGAGCTCGCCGATCTCGTGGGCCTCGACGTGCGCCTCTCGATCCTCGAGTTCCTGCACAAGTCGCTCGGCGAGTCGTTCCGCCCGAACAACTTGCTGGTGCAGTACGTGCGCGCCGGCCGGCTCGGCCGGAAGGTCGGGCGCGGCGTCTACACCTACGACGGCCAGGGCAAGAAGGTGGCCTCGTGAGCGCTACCCCCGACAAACCGACGCCGGCGCGCGACCTCGAGGGTCGCGTGGCGCTCGTCACCGGCGGCAGCAGCGGCATGGGCTTCGCGTCCGCCCGCGCGCTCGCGCATCGCGGCGCCCGCGTTGCCATCGCGAGCCGCGGCGGGGCGAAGCTCGAACGGGCCGCCGATCACCTGCGCGCCGAGGGGCTCGACGCGGTGGGCGTGGCGGCCGACATTCGTTCCGCCGACGCGCTCGCCGATCTCGTGGGCGGCGTCGCCGAACGGTTGGGCTCGATCGACATCCTGATCGCCAACGGCGGCGGTCCGCCGGCGAAGCCTGCGATCGAGCTCACCGATGCCGATTGGGAAGCCGTCCTGCCGCTGGTCTTCCTGTTCATTCCCCGGCTCTGCAATCTGGTTCTGCCCGGGATGCGCGAGCGCAAGTGGGGACGGATCGTGGCCATCAACTCGGTCTCGGCGCGCCAACCGATTCCGAATCTGGCGCTGTCCAACACACTGCGTCCGGCGGTAGTCGGCTATCTCAAGACCCTGTCGCAGGAGGTGGCGGCGGACGGGGTCACCGTGAACACGGTACTCCCGGGCTACACCCGCACCGACCGGCAGGAAGAATTGGCCCGCGCCGCAGCCGAGCGTACCGGCCGCAGCCGCGAGGAGATCTTCGCCGCCTGGGCAGCCAATACCTCCGCCGGGCGGCTCGGGGAACCGGAGGAGATCGCGTCGGTGATCGCGTTCCTGTGCTCGCCCCAAGCGAGCTATCTCACCGGGCAGGCGGTGACGGTGGATGGCGGATACGTCAAGGGACTGATGTAGGGCGCTCCGCAGCCGCGGCCCCGGCGGCCGTCGGCGTTCGACCGGCTGGCGCGGTCGCCACTTCTTCCGCGCCGTGGCGCCATGCACGCAGGTGCGGGAGCTCGAGGGCCGGTTCCGGGGTCCCTCGGCGTGGTCGGCGTTGGGCGGTTCGAGTGCGATCTCTCACCGCGCGCCGACTGGAGCGTGGCTCCGCTCGCCGGCACCGCGGAGGGTCGCTAGATCAACGCGACCGCGTCGACGCGGTCGAGCCGCAGCAGGATGCGCCGGTACTGCTGGCTGCGCAGCTCCAACACGCCGTCATCGTGGCGTTTCACGACCAGGCCGCCGATCTCCTGACCGGCGACGAAGAAAGTGAGCCCTTTCTTCTCGTTCATGCTGAACGCGATCAGCTCGTCGAACGAAGTGGACGCAGACATGGCCGATCTCCTAGCCCTTCCAGAGCGCGGCGATCTGGCGCTCGAAGCGGCGTTTGTGCATGTTTTCGGGATCCAGCCGCAGCAGGATCTTGAGCGCCAGCTCGGCGTCCGTGGGGCGGCGCTGCTCGATGAAGGTCTCCACCTGCTTGACGCCGCTCTCGATGGCCGAGATCTTGCGCAGATTCTCCTCGGCGTGCGAGATCTCGGAGAACATCTCGGCCGGCCGCGGGTGCTTGGGCAGCGCGCGCTGGAACTCCTGCGCGATTTCGCGCGCCTCCATCCAGCGCCGGCCATCGATCTCCTTGCGGTAACGCCGCTCGAAGCCTTCGGCCTGCTGCGCCTCGGCGGCGCGCGCCTTGGCCTGGTCGAGCTGGGTCTTGTAGAAATCGAGGGTGACCTTGGTCACCTCGAGCTGGGACAGCGTCTCGAGCTCGCGCTCGGCATCCTGATAACGCGACACCGACATCAGGTTCTCGAAGGCGCGCTTGTGCTGCTCGCTGTTGCGCTCCTTGCTCACCGACTTCTCGGACTCGGCGAGCTCGGCCGCGAACTCGCTCGCCATGGCGCCGCCGGTGTCGTTTGCCTGCACGACCTCGAGCTTCTGGCGCGCGCCGCGGAGATCGCCGCGCAGCATCGCCTCGCGCCCCGCGACCAACGCCTCTTCGGCCCGCTTGAGGCGGGCCAGGTCCTCGTTGACGCGCGCCACGCGCGCCTCGAGCTCGGCGCGGCGCGGATGCTGCGGGTCGAGCTCGAGCAGGGTGTCGAGCGCCAGAGCAGCGAGCGACTGCTTGTGCTCGTGCAGGTAGCGCTCGAGCATCTGCTCCGCTTCGTGCACCTGGCCGGCGTTCTCGCTGGCGCGCTCGAGGTGCGCGAGACGCGTCTGCAGCTCTCCGAGGCCGGCCGGGCGCGGCGTCATCTCGGCGAGCGTCGCGATGGCGCGGCGCGCGGCGTCCGGGTTCCCGGCCTCGAGCGCGGCCCGGGCTTGCTGCGCGGCGACGGTCGCCGGATCCGGCGGCGACGGCGCCGGAGCGGCGGCCCGGGGTGGAATGGGAGTCGACGGCGGGGTCGCGCTGGCCGGCGCCGCGGCGCGCGGCGCGTTCGCGGGAGCGGCGACGGTCGGCGCCGCGCCGGATTCGCCCTTCTTGCCGGCGCGGTCGATCTGCGCCAGCAGGTCCAGGCGCTCCTCGCGCGACAGCTCGCGCGCGCCGGGGCGGGGCACCGCGGCTTTGGCGGCCGGGATACCGGTCGGATTCGTCGCGTGGCTCGGCGTGACTTTGACGTCCTGGGTCTCGGCACCGCGCATGCGCTCGGCAAACTTGGCGAGCACTTGGATGAAGGCCACCGCGTCGGGGTAGCGCCGGTCGCGGTCGCGTTCGAGGCCCTTGAGCACGATGGCGTCGAGATCGCGCGGCACGTTCACCGCCGGGTTGCGACCCTCGAGGCGCAGCGGCGCCTCGTTCAGCCGCTTGAGCACGAAGCCGTGCTGATTCTCGGAGTCGAACGGCGCCATGCCGCAAACCATCTCGTAGAGGACGGCAGCGAACGAGTAGAGATCGCTGCGGTGGTCGAGCGCCTCGCCCACGGCGAGCGCCCCGGCCTGCTCCGGCGAGCAGTAGCGCAGCTTGCCCATGAACATGCCGGCCTGCGTGATCTCGAGGTCCGGCTTGTTGGACAGGCTCTTCGCCAGCCCGAGGTCGATGATCTTGGCCTGATACCGTCCGCGCGGATCGCGCGTGATCATCAGGTTGTCCGGTGACAGGTCGCGGTGGATCACCCCGGCGGCATGAATCGCCTCCAGGCCTCGCAGCCCCTGAATGCCGAGCTCGACCGCGAGCGGCAGCGGCAGCGGCCCGCGAGTCTTCAGCCAGTGGCCGACGTCCTCGCCCTGGATGTGTTCCCAGACCATGTAGAACCGGCCGTCGGCGAGCTGAGAGAAGTCGTACAGGATGGCGACATTCGGGTGCTTGATCTGCGTGGCGGTGCGCGCTTCCTGGGTAAAGCGCTGCGCCGCCGTCGGATCGGACGCGCGGTCCGGGCGCAGGATCTTGATGACGCGCAGCTCCTGCAGATGGATGTGGCGCGCCTTGTACACCTCGCCCATCCCGCCGGAGCCGAGACGCTCGATGATCTCGTACTTGCCGTCGAGAATCGTGCCGCTTTCGCTCAGAAGGCTCTCCCCCGCTGTTGGGCGAATTGTATCGCTTCGCCGTGTCGCGCGGACAATCGACGCCACCTCGCCGGTAGTCGCGCGCCACGCGACTCATTTGAGTGTGGCATTTCGCGAATATCCCGCGCGACGGACGCTTCGGCTCGGCGGCTCCAGCCGGTCGGCACGAGCGCCGGTTCTTCGCGCTGAGCGCGCATCCGATTTCGCCTGCCACGGAAAACAGAACGGGCCCTCCGGCGAACCGGAGGGCCCTGAAGGACAGGCTGCCGAACGGCTGCTTATTGGAAGTAGCCGTTCACGTCGATGACGATGTCCACCGTGCCCGTCGAGCTGTTCTTGACGTCGAGAGAACCGGTGCCATCGATCTGGGACACGCCGTTGTTGGCGCGCGTCTTCAGGGTCGCGAAGCTCAGCGCGCTGGTCGCCGGCGGCGTTGCCCCCGTCGCATACACGTTCAGCTCGCCCGCGGCTGCCGGGTTGATTGCCGTGATGTTGAAGGAAACGGCGCGGGCACCGGCCGGGACGCCGCAACCAGCCGTCACGACGTTGGCGGAACGCACTTCGCTGGCCGCGAACGTGTTGCTCGGCCGGGTGTCGAGCACGCGGCAGGGCGGCAGAGTGAAGAAGCTCAAGCCGATTTCGACGGTGATCGAGTCGGTGTTGTTGAGCGAGTTCGGATCTGCCGTGGTGGTGGTCGACGTGCCGCCCGCGACCAGCGTGTCGCTGCTCGGCGCATTGACCGTGATGTCCAGCGTAGCCGTCGCGCCCGAAGCCAGGCTCGCGATGCTCCAGACGTTCGTGCCGGTGTTGAAGGTGCCGCTGGAAGGCACGTTGCCCGTGATGGTCACGTTCGGGGTCAGGGTGACCGTCGTGGCGACGTTGAACGCGCCGTCCGGACCGTTGTTCTTGAGCGTATAGGTGAAGGTCACCGGGTCACCGGATCCGACCGCCGGAGCGCTCGAAGTGACGTCCAGCTGCAGATCGGCCTGGGCCGTGGCGAGCACGGAAATCGACGCCGTGTCGTTGGCCGCATTCGGGTCGAGCGGCGAAGCGCCGCCGATCGTGGCGTTGATCGGGCTCGCTCCGGGCGAGTCGACGGTGGCCTGGATGTGGATCGCCGTCGACGCGCCGGAGTTGAGCGTGCCGGGGATCGTCCACACACCGAGCGACGTGTCGTAGGCAGCGGCGCTGTCGTCGGACACCCACGTCATGCTCGCCGGCAACGGCACGTTCACCTGCACGCCGGTGGCGTTGTCGGGGCCGGCGTTTGCGGCGGTGATCGTGATGGTTACGGTGTCGCCCACGTTGGGCGTCGCCGGCGCCATGCCCAGCGCGACCGACAGATCGTCATGAGGCGTTCCCGCCAGCACCGCGACCTCGGCTCGGTGGCCGCTGCCGTTCTGGTGGTGGAGGAACAGGGCGCCCAGCGAGCCGTTGGCCGTCATGTTCGCCGTGTTCCACTTGACGCCGAACGAGTTGCCGTTCAGGTCCTCGTCCAGGAAGTTGCCGCCGAAGTCGAGGCCTTGGGCCGCCCAGTTGTAGGTGTACGGTCCAGCGGCCTGATCGTAGTAGGCATTCGACGCCGGCGAGCAGTGATCGTTCGCGCCGGTCGTGCGCGCGCACGTCGAGTTGCCCGGGCAGGTGACCACCTTGTACTTGATCGTGGTGACGGCCGTCGAGGCGATTCCCAGTTGGGCCGGGGTCGCAGCCAGGATCATCACGTTGCCGAGATGCAGCCCCGTGTCGGCAATGGACGGCCCGACCAGGTTCACGTCCGAGCCAAGACCGAGGATGGTGTTGCCGGTCGTGGGCAGGTCGCGAATGATGCGCACGAAGGTGTCGGCCGGGAAGGAGCCGGCCACGAACGGCGACGGATTGGCGTTCCAGATCAACTTGTCGTAGACGCCATCGTTGTTGGTGTCGACGCAGATGTCGTAGGTGACGTCGTTCGGTGTGGACCAATCACCCCAGCTCGCGACGCCGAACATCACCAGGTCGTTGTTGATGTCCAGGGTAGCTCCCGCCTGGCGGTACGCGACGCCAACATAACGGATGTCG